>Ga0247713_1000005_pt1 | contig 188278 bp, 212 predicted proteins | sample 21E_NmetaG_FD_189936 | JGI IMG/M metagenome (GOLD analysis project Ga0247713, IMG submission 189936) | Soil microbial communities from hillslope of Landscape Evolution Observatory, University of Arizona, Oracle, AZ, United States - 2-1-E_N | ecosystem: Engineered > Artificial ecosystem >... | reverse complement strand
AGCCGACGACGGCGCCCACGCCACGACCGACGGCCACCCCGGCACCGACGCCGACACCGGTTCCCGACCCGACCGCGGCGCCGACCCCAAGGCCGACCCCGACGCCGGTCCCCGACCCCACTCCGGCCCCGCAGCCCGTGAACACACCGGGGCCCACTGCTGCGCCGGCCACGCCCTCGCCCGAGCCGACCCAGGCAGTGGTGGAATCGCCCACGCCAGCGGCGACGGTGACCCCGCCGCCGACCAGCGTCCCGACGCCAGAGCCGCCCATGCCTACGCCGGCAGCGACCACCACCCCCGAGCCGACCACGCCCCCGGTCCCAGCCGCAGTCGAGCCGACGGTAGAGCCGGAGCCCAGCATGGCCGCCGCAGCCACCGCAACCGGCGGCGGATCGCCGGGTGCCCCGATCGTGCTGCTTGCCCCGATGGGACTGGGCCTGCTCCTGCTGATGCTGGTTGCCCTGTCATCGGTCAAGCGGCGGGCACGCCCGCTGGACGCCGCCCGCCGCTACTAGGCCGCCTCAGGCGGCGACGAGCTCCTCGTCTGCCGCGGCATCCTCCTCCAGCGCAATAGCCTCGGACTCATCGTCGCCTTCGAGCACCGAGGACGGCTCGACACCCATCTCCTGCGCCTGCGTCTCCAGCGCCTGCGCGGCCGACTCCGCCGCGTAGTCCTTCTTGCGTCGACCGGCCAGCATCTCCACGTGGGCCGCAACGATCTCGGTCTTCCAGTGTCGCAGCTTGTTGTCGTCCTCCCACTGGCGAGTCTGGAGTCGGCCCTCGATGGCCACCAGTTGGCCCTTCCCCAGATACTCAGCACAGATTTCGGCCAGGCGGTCTCTCTCGTTGGGAGGCACCGGGTCGTGCTTACGGCGGGTGGGGCCTGATGGTCCCCTCACCTCCTCGTCGGCCACCGACGCGGCGCCAGCTCGAGGTCCTGCGTGCCTACATCGCCACGGGGTCGATCGCAGCTGCGGCGTACGGCTTGGGCATCAGCGAAACGACCGCCCGACAGCACCTGTCGGCTCTCTACCGAAGGACTGGTTCGGCGAACATAGCGCAGGCTGCCTACCTACTCGGCCGGGCGGAGAACTCGGACGGCGGGCCCTTGCCCGGACGACTGACGTCGACTCTACGGTGACGGTCGTTCCCGGAGAATCCCGCTGCGGGGTCCAAGCCGTGATCCAGCGATCCCGCGGACCTGTCATGCGCTGGGCGCTCTGACGCCCTCGGTTGACCCTCGACGATCCGCGTGCCAGCGCGTGAGGATCTCCGGGGCGGCCTATCAAGCGGTCGGAGGCCGGCAATTGTGACTGCGACGAGCCGGTAGACCGCAGCCTTGGACGCGAGACGTCCGGCGGCCGCGATTGCGTGGAGACAGTAGGTTGCGAGCTCGTCGGGAGGAACATCCGCTCGCACGTCGCCCGCCTCGACCGCATCGGCGATGAGGCCGCGGACCATCTCACGAAGGTGGCGTTCAGTGCGCGCGACCTGCTCGTCCCGGTGGAGAAGCGCCGCAAGCTCGGCGTCGTGATGGCCGTGCGATTGATGGACGACGAGGGCATACGCCTCGAGCACAGCTGAAAGTCGCTTCGCGGCCCCGCTCGCGTGGTCCCGCGCGGCCGCGAGCAGCTCGAGGTGGCGGTTGATCTCGCGCTCATGCCAGGCGGACAGGATCGACTCGACGTCCGGGAAGTACTTGTAGAGGGTCGCCCGGCCGATCCCGGTCCGCTCCGCAATCTCGGACATCGTCACGGCGCGCAGGCCGTGCTCCGCCACGAGCGCGGCGGTCGTCTCGATCGCAGTCTCGCGCACCGCCCGGCGGTGCGCGTCGATCGTGTCATTCCATAGCTTCGGCACGTGCCCAGTATACGAGGTGCCAGTATGCGCACAGCAAGATTCGCCAATGACACTGTGTCTCGATAAACTGCAGACGCAAACCAGGTGGTGGCGCAGCAGAGGAGATCGATGTCCGAGACTCAGCAATCCCAAGGAGGCAGGCCAGCCACGCCCCGGTGGGTGAAGGCACTCGCCGTCGCCATCGCCATCGCCATCTTGGTCATGGTGATCCTGATGGTCGTCACCGGCGGCCAGCACGGACCCGGGATGCACTCTGGTGGGAGCGGCTCGACGACAGCGCCTAGAAGTCCGTCGGCGGACGGCGTGGGTAGCCCGGCCGGCTCGGCGGAGGCGTCGCGCACGATCGAGCTTACGGCCAGCGACTCGATGGCGTTCGACCCGGCGTCGCTCCACGTTGCGGTCGGCGAGGTCGTCACGTTCGTCGTCACGAATACCGGCCAGGCGGCGCACGAGTTCACGCTCGGGGACGAGGCCATGCAGCGCGAGCATGCCGACGCCATGGCTCACATGCCGTCCGACATGCACCACGATTTCCCTAACAGCATCACGGTTCAGCCGGGCCACACAGAGCGGTTGACGTGGCGCTTCGGGGAGGCCGGCACGCTCGAGTACGCCTGTCACGAGCCAGGTCATTACGACGCGGGGATGCGCGGGCAGATCATCGTCTCGAACCCGGCCCTTCTCCAGGCGCCGCGGTCGTGACCATGCCGCCGCCGCTCCGAAGGCTGGGGCTGGCGATCCACTTGACGTGCTCCGTCGGCTGGCTCGGGGCAGTCATCGCCTATCTCGTCCTTGACATGACCGTCGCGTCGAGCGGCGATCCGCGCTTGGTGCGGGCGGCATGGCTGGCTATGGGCCTCGTTGTGTCGTGGGCGATCGTGCCGCTTGCCCTCGCGGCGCTGGCCACCGGCGTCGTGATGTCGCTCGGAACAAGATGGGGCCTGTTCCGGCACTGGTGGGTCTTCATCTCGCTCACCCTGACGATCGTCGCGACCGTCGTCCTGCTGTCCGAAGCGAGCTTCGTCAGTCGCGTGGCGGCGATGGCGGCCGACCCCTCAACGTCCGACGAAACGGTGCTCGCGTTCCCCCCGACGCTCCTGCATTCGGTCGGCGGTCTGGCGGTCCTCCTCGTGGTCCAGGTCCTGAACGTCTACAAGCCCCAGGGACTCACGCCATACGGATGGCGGAAGCAGCAGGAGGAGCGCCGGCGTCTACGTGCGCGAGCGCCGCGCACGCCGGCCACCGACGCCGTCGCGACGGACGCTCCGTGAACATGCAGGGGGACGCGACCTCAGGACCGGGCGTGCTCATCTCGATAATGCGATTGAGGACGGCGAGCTGGAGTGGTTCCTCACATTCCTCGCGAGCTGCTCGACACCCCTCGAGGCCGAGGATCTAAACGCATTTGCCGTTCACGCCGACATCACTGCCGACAGCCGCGGTTGGTGAGATTCCGTCGTGCTGATGCCGATCCAATCTTTCTGTTCGAGTTCTCGAACATCCGTGGGATATCGCGTTTGACCGCCGACTGATCGTCCCGTAGACCGGGGAGCGTGTACGAACGTTCCCGCATCCCATCGCGTCGAGCCGGGCTGACCCCCTCCGCCCGGCCGACGCGCTGCTCAGTGGCTCATGGATGAGCACCGTCCGAATGGCCTTGTCTCCACCCGCGAGCTGTACGCCGCGCTCAATGGTCTTCGTGAGGAGCTCACTTCCGGACAGCGCGCCCGCGCCGCTGATGTCTTGTCCGGGGTCGCGGCGAGCGAGCACCGTCTCGCCGTTCGCATCGAGCGCCTCGAGGAGACCGTGAATCTCCACGACGATCTCATCCAGCAGTTGCGCGGCGCCCGAAGCCTGCTCAACATGGTCTTCGGCGTCTCTATGCTCACCGCGGTGCTCGGGCTTCTGACGCTCGTGCAGCTTCTCCGGTGATCGAGCCGGCCCGGTGACTTACACGCCGCAGCCGCTCAAGGACCTGCGCACCGCCTTCGTTGGCTGGACCGGCTGCCCCAGGGAGAACTTCTCGATCGCCCGCAGTTGCCAGCCTGGGCGAGGCTTCCGTGGCTATCACCTCGGCAAGGACCAGATCTTCGGCAGCCAGGGTAGCTGCGTCGGCCAGCGCTGGGACGACTACAGCGTCAAGACTGCGCGCGACAAGGCTGGCCTCTCCGACGCCCGCGCAGCCATCGACATCCAGTTCAACCGCAACACGCTCGACCGTGGCGCGGCGAAGCTGTTGCGCGAGTTCTCGACGTGGCTCGTCGCCCAGTGCCAGGCCAATGCAGCGGGCACGGCGGACATCCGCGAGGTCATTTACAGCCCCGACGGCACGACCGTCCTGCGCTACGACCGAGAGCGCGGCATCAAGAGCGCACCGAAGCCCGGTGAGGCCGACAAGAGCCACACCTGGCACACCCACGTCAGCTTCTACCGCGACTCGGAGGCGCGGGCCAAGACGCCGACCTTTGCCGGCTACTTCAAGACTGCGCCCGCGCCCGAGTCGCCCCCATCCGAGCCGGAGGTACAGCCCGTGACTGTGGACGAGATCAAGCAGCTGCAGCAGCTGCTCAACAGTCTGGGCGCCACGCCGGCGCTCGTCGTTGACGGTCTATTCGGGCCGAAGACGCGCGCCGCCTTGGTCGCCGCCCTGACAACGGCGCCGCAGGTAGTGCTGGCTGCCGCACGCCAGAAGACCGCCATAGGCGAGGCAATCAACACGTTGGAGGCAGTGCGATGACCGCTTCAGTAGGCGCCGGTGGAGCGCTGACCGATGGCACCGGCGTCAGTCCGCTCACATGGCGCAAGCTGGCCAAGGACTTCATCGCCGACGCGCTGATAACCGCCGCCGCGGCGCTGGCGACAGCGAACGTCGCCGGCATCCCGACCGACGAGCAGGGCTGGCTGGTCGCGGCTACGGCGATCGGCACGGCGATCCTCAAGGCCGCCTACCGCGCAGCGTTGCGGTGGGCGACAACCGACTGACGTTCTGCCCTTGAAGCTGTGCACGGTCTGCGGTGTCGTCACCAGCCGTCCAGGTAGTCGCTGCACTGAGCACGCCCGGCAGTCGAACCGCAGCCGCCACAACGCCCTCTACAGCACGCCGGCCTGGCAGCGTCTCAGCGCCCGCGTCCTGCGCGCCTGGCGTGGCGAGCACGGGGACTGGTGCCCGGGCTACGGCCGCCCTGCCCATCCCGCGCGTGACCTGACCGTCGATCACGTCGTGCCGCTCGCCGCTGGCGGTTCGCCGTTCGACATTGGCAACTGCGCCGTGCTCTGTCGCTCGTGCAACTCGACGAAGGGAGCGTTGCCGGACCGGGGTGGCGTAGACCCTATGGGCACGGACCTGCGCCCAGACCGCGCCTCGCGACTGTATACGCGCGGCCGAGTTTCCCGAATTACGCCGTCTGCCGATCGGGATCCCGCCCGATTTCGCGCCGGGGCGCCACAGGGCGCCGGAGTGGCGCGATGAGCGCGAGGCGGACCACTGACGCCACCGGACGAGTAAAGGCCCCGGACATTCGCCCGGGGCCCGTCGTGTGGCGGAACGGTGATCTACTCGGCGGCGTCGCCTTCCAGGAACGTGGCGACCTCGCCGAGCCAGCCGTCGGCGCCCTTGCCGGCGCCCATGTCGCGGTCGAGGCGCACGCCCGGGTACGCATCGATGCGCTGCCAGACCATCTCGCCGCCGGGCAGTCGGCGGACGTCCTCCATGACCCGCTCGAAGCGGGTCTGGAGCTCCGCCAGGACGTCGCGGATGTCGGCTACCTCGGAGGCGAGGTCGATGCGGCGCTCGGCGTTGTCACCATCCGCTGGCAGCTCGGCGCCGAGGCAGCGATGCCAGACGGCGGTCGATCCGCAGAGCGGGCACGCGGTGTCGGTGGACATCACCTACTTGGCCTCCGGCGGGTGGTCGCCGCCCTTGCTCGGCAGGTGCGCCATCGGCGTGCGTCGCCGTTCGCGCTTGGTCGCCGGCTTGCCGGTCGCCAGGGCGCGAATGGTGCTCGCGACCTCGGCCTTCTTGTCCTCCTGCCGATCGGCGGGCTGGGCCGGATCCGACTCGACGGGAGCCTCGACCGCCTTGCGGGCGAGCGCGGCCTTGCGCAGCGCGTTGGTGTACTGGCGCCAGTGCGGCTTGCACATCCGCCCGAGCCCGTCCTTCTGGCTTGGCTGGGCGGGGAAGTCGGCGACCGGCGCCTCGTGCGGCTCGATGCCGAAGGTCTTGCTGCCGATGCAGCGGCGCATCTCGCTGGTGGCGTTCTTCTTAGTCATGGTGGGGATCTCCTTCGTGGTCTACAGGCCGAACGAGGCAGCGAGTCGCTCGCTCTCCTCGGGTCCGGCATCGATCGCGGCGGCGAGCGCCGCGTGCATGGCTTCGATGAACTCCTGCCGCGACAGGCCGTCGAGCGTCGGGTGCTCGATCCGCATCCAGGCCTCGACGTGGCGCGGGTCGGTGTCCTTGACGTGCTCGGCGATGAAGCGCTGGTAGAACGTCCAGCGGGCCATCTGGCCCATCGTCGGCTCGGGCATCGGGTGCCTCCTCTCGGTCGCCCACGCTCGTTCGGCGTGGCGCCCGTCATGACTTGCTCGACTCGCGGCGCGATGCAAGCGATGTGTCCGAGATGACACCTTCGGCCGCGCCGGCGGCCACCCACTGGGCCAACCGCATCGTCGGCTCGGGCGAGGAGGCGCCGGACCAGCTGCTCGCGAACCCGGCCAACTGGCGCATCCACCCGAAGGCGCAGCAGGAGGCGCTGGCCGGCGTCTTGGGCCAGGTCGGCTGGGTCCAGCAGGTGCTGGTCAACCGGCGCACCGGCCACGTGGTCGACGGCCATCTGCGGGTCGCGCTCGCCATCCGCCAGGACGCGCCGACCGTGCCGGTCCTGTACGTCGACCTCTCGCCCGAGGAGGAGGCGCTGGTGCTGGCCAGCCTCGACCCTCTGGCCGCGATGGCCGGCACCGACGAGGAGAAGCTGCGCGCGCTGCTGGCCGACGTCGCGGTCGACTCGGAGGCGCTGGCGGCGATGCTCGCCAACCTGGCGCCGCGCGAGCCCCAGGAGGGCGTGACCGACCCCGACGAGATCCCTGACCCGCCCGACGCAGCGACCACCCAGCCAGGCGATGTGTGGGTGCTCGGCAACCATCGGCTGCTGTGCGGCGACGCTGGCAGCCAGACTGATCTCGACCGCCTGCTCGACGGCACCACCATCGACCTCCTCCTGACCGACCCGCCCTACAACGTGCGCGTCGAACCGCGCAGCAACAACGCCATCGCCGCCGGCATGTCAGCCCAGTGGGACGAGGGCTACCGCGAGGCCATCCGAGGCCTCTCCGACAAGCGATCGGGCGTCAAGCGGCTGGACGCGCGGGGTCTGCATCACTCGGGCTTCGACGTCGCCCGCCGCAAGACCGGCATCGGCCACCACCAGAAGCTCGACCTGGAGCGTCATCCCGAGAAGGCGCAGGCGACGCACCGCAAGCTGCGCCCGAAGGACCGACCGCTGACCGGCGATTTCATCGCGGCAGACGAGTTCGCGGCGCGCCTGGCGGCGTGGTTTGGCAACGCCGCCCGGGTCATGCGTCCTGGGGGCACCTTCTACATCTGGGGCGGCTACGCCAACGTCCTCAACTACCCGGCCGCGCTTCTCGGCGCGGGCCTGTACTTCAGCCAGGCGATCATCTGGGACAAGCAGCACCCGACGCTCACGCGCAAGGACTTCATGGGCGCGCACGAGTGGTGCTTCTACGGCTGGAAGGAAGGCGCTGCCCACCGCTTCTTCGGCCCGCCCAACGTGCCCGACGTCTGGCCGGTCAAGAAGGTCAGCCCGCAGCAGATGGTGCACCTGACCGAGAAGCCGGTCGAGCTGGCGCGGCGGGCGATCGAGTACAGCTCGCTCGAGCGCGAGGCGGTGCTCGACCCGTTCGGTGGCTCGGGCTCGACCCTCATTGCCGCCGAGCAGACAGGCCGGCGGGCCTACGTCATGGAGATCGACCCGCTCTACGCCGACGTCGTGGTCGAGCGGTGGGAGAAGTTCACCGGCGGCAAAGCCGAGCGGATGCCCGCAGCCAAGGCGGTGGCGTGATGGGACGGCGCGGCCCTACGCCGACCCCGACGCGGGTGAAGCGGCAGCGTGGCGAGACGCGTCCGAGCCGGCTGAATCGCCACGAGCCGATCCCGCCCGCCGACCTGCCCAAGATGCCCGCCGATATGGATCCCGACGCCAAGGTGGTCTGGCGGCGGGTCGTGCGCGACATGCGCCACACCGGCGTCATCCGGGCGGCAGATGCCGACGTCCTGCGCTGCTACTGCGAGGCGGTCAGCCGCTATGCCCAGGCGGTCAAGCTCTACGCGGGCAGCGGGCCAATACTGCGCGACCGCGGCCACCTGGTGAAGTCGCCCCTCCACCAGCTTGTCCGCGACAACGCCGACCTGATTCAACGACTCGCCCGCGAGCTCGGCCTGTCGCCCTCGGCGCGGGCTGGCCTGCGGATCGAGCCCGAGCGTGCCTTCGACTCGCTGACCGCCGAAATCGGTCTGCCCCCGCGTCTTCGGGTGGTCGGCGATGCCGGCTGAGCCGTGGTTCCCGATGCGCTTACCGGCGGCCCGCACTTCGCCGCCTACTGCGAGCGCTACATCCGCCACACCAAGGGCCGCTGGGCCGGCCGCCCGCTGGTCTACGAGGAGTGGCAGCGCGAGTTCTGGTGGGAGGCGCTCGAGTTCGACCCTGCCACAGGGTTGCGCATCTACAACGAGATCGGCCTCGGCATCCCGCGCAAGAACACCAAGTCGACGATGGCCAGCGCGGCCGGGCTATACATGCTCGACGCCGACGGCGAGCCCGAGCCCGAGGTCTACGTCGCCGCGGCGGCCCGTAATCAGGCCGGCATTGTGCTCGGCCAGGCGCGCAGCATGGTCAACCGCAGCCCGCTGCTGCTCGATCGGCTCGTCCCCCACCGCTACACGATCGAGTGCCCGCGCAACGGCGGCATCATGCGCTCGCTCAGCTCTGATGCCGCGCTGCAGCACGGCCTCAACCCGTCGGCCAACATCGTCGACGAGCTGCATGCCCACAAGAGCAGCGAGCTCTACACCGCCCTCACCACTGGCACCGGCGCCCGCGAGCAGCCGTTCACGCTCTGGATCACGACGGCCGGCGTGGCGGGCGAGGGCATCCTCGCCGAGCTCTACGAGTCGATGTTCTCAGGCACCGGCGAGCTCGAGGACCGCGGCTCGCTCCTGGTCTACCGCGATCGGGTCAACGGCACGCTCATCTACTGGTACGGCGCGCCGCGCGACGCGGACATCGAGGATCCCGCGGTCTGGTTCGCGGCCAACCCGGTCAGCTGGCTCCACGATGGCAAGTACCTTTCCGCCCAGTTCGCGCGCCTGCGGGCGCGTGGCGCGCTCCTCGAATGGCGCCGCTACCACCTCAACCAGTTCGTCGGCATTGAGGACGCCTGGCTGCGCGACGGCGCCTGGCGCGACACGACTGGTGACCTGCCGCTCAACGCCGCGCTGCCGATCGGTGTCGGCATCGATCGCAGCCCGTCGGGCGAGCAGGGCGCGATCGCGATCGCCCAGCGCCAGGGCGACCGCGTCGTGGTGAGGGCGCAGGTGTTCCCCGCCGAGTCGGCAACCGGCATGGCCAGCAGCGAGGCGATGCGCGCCCAGCTGCGGGAGCTCCGCGCGGAGTACCCGCTGCCGCAGGCACGCGACGAGCGGACCAAGCGGGCTCTGCCTGGTCCCGCCTTCGCCTACGACCGCCAGGCGTTCGGCGAGTCGGCCGAGATGCTCGAGGGTGAGGGTCTGAACATGGTCGAGGTGCCGATGACGGCGGCGGTCATGGGTCCGCCCTCGACGCTCGCCTACGAGCTCATCACCACCGGCCGCCTCGTTCACGAGGCCGACCCGATCCTCGCCGAACACGTCGCCAACACGACGGCGGTGCTGACCGATCGGGGCATGAAGGTCACGCGCAGCAAGCACGGCTCGACGCGCCCCAACGTCGCCGCCGTGGCGATGGCCAGGACGCCCGAGGAGTGGCTGACGCTGCTCAACCGCCGGCTCATCGGTCGCCAGGGCGCGATGGCGCTGTACGAGAACTACTACGACGGCCAGCACCGGGCGACGTTCATCCTGGCCCGCCTGCTCGAGGCATTCGGCCGCGACTTCCGCGACCTGCGCATCAACTACTGCAGCGTCGTGGTCGACGCGCTCAACGAGCGGCTCAATCTCGACGGCTTCCTGCTCGGCAGCGACGCGCGCGCGTCGGCCGCGGCGTGGGAGATCTGGCAGCGCAGCGGCATGGACGACGAGTTCAGCCGGGGCACGCGCTCGGCGCTGGTCAAGAGCGAGTTCGGGCTGATCGTCTGGCCTGACGCCACCGGCGAGCCGCGCCTGACCGTCGAGGACGGCGCCCAGCTGGTCGTCGCCGTCGACCCGGCCGACAAGCGCGTGCGGCGGGCGGCGCTCAAGCGCTGGTATGACGAAGACGAGCGGCGCACCTATGCCACGCTCTACCTGCCCGAGGGGATCTTCAAGTACCAGTCGACGACGACGCAGCCCGAAGCCGGCGGCGGCGTGGGCGAGCTGCCCGGCGCCTTCTACCGCGGCGGTGGCGCGGGCCCCGCCGGTTCCGCGCCTGACCTGGTCGGCTGGGCGCCGCGCGAGGTCGCCGGCGAGCCGTGGCCACTGCCCAACCCGTTCCTGGAGGTGCCGGTGTTCGCGCTGCCCAACCGGCCCAACATCGCCGGCCTGGGCAGCTCCGAGCTGCGCCAGATCGTGCCCATCCAGGACGCGCTCAACGCCAACCTGGTCAACGTCATGCTGGCGGGCCAATACGGCGCCTTCCGCCAGAAGTGGGCGACCAATGTCCGCCTCGAGGTCGACGAGGCGACCGGCAAGCCCAAGGAGCCGTGGGCGGTGGCGGTCGATTCGATCTTCACCGCGCCGCCGCCTGAGGCGGGCGAGCCCGAGACGCGCTTCGGCGAGTTCGCCGAGACGAGCCTCGAGGGCTACGTGAAGCTGCACGAGGCCTACGTGCAGGGCATAGCCACGATCAGCCGGACGCCGCCGCACTACTTCCTCGGCAGCTCGGGCTCGTGGCCGTCCGGCGAGAGCCTGCGCAGCGCCGAAGCCGGGCTGACCAAGAAGGCGGGCGAGCGCGCGTCGGACTTCGGCGACCCGCTCGAAGCGGCCATGCGGCTGGCGTTCCGCATCAAAGCCAGCCAGGCGGGCGTCAGCAACGCCGCCCGCAACCGCTATCTCACGTGGGCGGCGGCACCGCTGCGTGCGCATTGGACGGATCCAGAGACGCGCACCGAGAGCGAGCACATCGACGCGCTCACAAAGATGCTCGCCCTCCGCGTGCCCGCCGAGGCGATCTGGGCGCGCATCCCGGCCAGTCCACAGGAGATCGCCACCTGGAAGCAGATGCAGGCACCGCCGGATGTCGGCGGAGCAGAAGGAGAAGCCAATGCCAGCGCAGAACGAACCGCCCAAGACGCCTGAGAGCGAGCCGCCCAAGGCGCCAGAGAGCGATCCACCCAAGCCACCCGCGACGGACCCGGCTGAGCCGCCGGTGGGCGAGAAGACGTACAGCCAGGCCGAGCTCGACGCCGCCCTTGCCGACGTGCGCCGCGAGGCGGCCAAGTGGCGCACCGAGCACCGGAAGGCGGCCGACGCTCTCGAGGCGGCGGCGAAGCAGCAGATGACCGAGGAAGAGAAGCGCGCCGCCGACGTCGCCAAGAAGGAGCGCGAGCTGGCCGAGCGCGAGACTGCTGCGCAGGAGCGGCTCCTCGCCGCGGCGATCAGGGAAGCCGCGGCTGCCGCCGGCGTGGCGCCAGCCCGCCTGGCGCTGATACCACGGCTGATCGATCGGACCGAGGTCCAGTTCGAGGACGCCCGCGAGCCGACGAACGTGCCCGCGCTGATTAAGAGCCTGCTCGAGGCTTACCCGGAGTTCAGGGCCGCAGCTGGCGGCAGCGGCTCAGCCGACGGAGGGTCGCGCGGCAAGTCGAGTCTCACGCGCGAGCAGATCGAAAAGATGACGCCGGCCGAGATCAATTCGCGCTGGGTCGAGATCCAGGAGTTCCTCGCCCGCGGCGCTCGCGCCTGAGAAGCCTGTGACGGGAAGACGACGGGTCTATTCCGAGGGCGCTGAAGTCATCCTACGAAGTGGGCTGGGCTGCCGCTTCTTCGGGCGCTTCCATCTTCAGCAGCACCTGTTCCGCCGTGTAATGAGCAATCAGGGCATAGATCAGATTGCCGATGCCGAGCGTCCACCAAACAGTGAACAGGGCGACGACGATATGCATACCCGTCGTTCCCCACGTGCTCTTCCGCATAAGCACGGTTCCCTCGCCTTCCCGGATGACCTCGTAGCCAGTGGTCATGAAGTCGTCGCGGACCGTCTCCATCTCGCGCCGGGATGAGACGCGTCGGATTCGCGGGGCAGCCATCTATCCCTCCTCGTGCGTGGTGTCATGGGCGGGTGTCCATGGTACCCAACCGGAACAAGCCATTTCCATGCACAAGCCTTCACGCTTGGACGTTCCTTTATGGGCCCTGAGTGTCTTGACCGCTCGGGCGAAAGTGCTACAGTGATGGCCGAAATAGAATAGATGTTCGGGTAGGGCGGTTAGCCGCCCTACAGCCCCAGGAGGGCGCCGCGCTCCCGGCCCAGGCGGCCGCCGCGCAGTGAGGACCCAGGTGGTCCCGCGCAGGAAGTGAAGCGCAGAACCGGTCCACGGCCTACCCACCTCCTGGAGGCATCCCAAATGTCTGTCGACGGCTTCATTCCCCAGATCTGGACGGCCCGGCTGCTCGCTGCCCTGCAGAAGGCGCTCGTCTTCGGCCAGGCCAACGTGGTCAACCGCGACTACCAGGGCGAGATCAGCCAGAAGGGCGACACCGTCAACATCGGCGGCATCGGCGCGATCACCGTCAAGACCTACACCAAGAACACCGACATCGACGCGCCCGAGGACCTGGCCGACGACATGACCGCGCTCGTCATCGACCAGGCCGACTACTTCAACTTCCAGGTCGACGACATCGACGCCCGCCAGGCGGCCGTCCGCCTGGTCGACGCGGCGATGACCGACGCCGCCTACCGCATGCGCGACAAGGCTGACCGCTTCATCGCGCTGCGGATCATCGCCGACGGCACCGCGGCCAACACCACTGCCACCGACGCCTACGTGCAGCTCGTGGAGCTGGGCGTCCAGCTCGACGAGGCCGACGTGCCGACCGCGGGTCGCTACGCGGTCGTTCCGCCCGCCTTCCACGGCCTGCTGCTGCAGGACGATCGGTTCGTGGCGTCTGGCGCGCTGCCGGCCGACCAGCGGCTGCTCAACGGGCAGATCGGCGAGGCGGCGGGGTTCGCCATCCTCAAGAGCAACAACGCCCGCGACGACGCCACGCCGGCCGTGCCGCACGTCATCGCCGGCCATCCGATGGCGGTCAGCTACGCCGAGCAGATCAACAAGGTGGAAGCGTTTCGGCCCGAGGCGCGCTTCGCCGACGCGGTCAAGGGCCTCCATCTCTACGGCGCCAAGGTGGTCCGCCCGGCAGCAGTCCTCTACCTGCCGCTCTAGGCCGGTTTCTAGAGATGGCGACCGTGGTCAGCGCGGACGAGATCAGCGCGGTCATGGCGACCGGGCTCGAGCCCGACGCGCTCGCGGATCTCATCGCCCGCGAGGAGGCTTGGCTGGCCAACGACAGCCAGTTCGGCATCGGCCAGGTCACAGGTGAGCGCACGCAGACGCTGTGGGTGGGCCGTGACTACTGGGGCCCGCTGCTCCTGGCACGGCCGACCGACGGCCCGACCGCGGTCGTCGATGCCGGCGTCGACGTGACCGACGACGTCGTGCTGACCGGCACGGCGCGCCTCGAGCGCGCCAGCCGGGCTGCCTGGGCGGGCCCACGGGTCGACGTGACCTACGAGCCCAACGACACGGCGTCGGTCAAGCGCGTCGTCATCGAGCTCGTCCGCCTGGCCATCTCGGCCTCGCCCTACCAGGCCGAAGCGACCGACGGCCACTCGCGCAGCTACGACGTGGGCGGCGCGGCCAAGCTGCGCGCCCAGCTCGCGCGCAGCCTGCGCCCGCACGCGGGGCCGCTGACGGCGCACCTGGGCTCGGCCGTCCTGCCGCCGGCGGTGAGGACCTGATGCTCGCCGTGGTCGATGCCCTGGCCGCAATGATGCCGACCCTCCCGGGTGTCACCGTCGACGCGGCGGCGACCGAACCGTTCAGGCCGGTCGCCGGGCGGCTCTACCTCTGGCGCCGGCGGCTCATCCCCCACGGCATCGACGACGAGCCCTCTGGCCGACGCGACGACGCGGTGCTGCGCATGCGCGCGCTGGTAGTGCGCGGCAACAAGGGCGAGCCGCGCGCGCAGAACGCCAGTCGCGCGACAACGGACGCGCTCGAGGCGGATCTTTCGGCCATCTGGCAGGCGCTCATCGACGGTCGGCGCGCCGAGCTGTGGTGGGACATCTACTTCGACGGCGCCCTGTACGACTTCTTCCGCTCGCCTGACGCCCGCGGCCACGCGCTCGACTTCGTCGTGCGCCTCAACGACCCACTCGGAGGAACACCGTGACTACCTTTCGCAGCCCACGCTACCCGGCGCTCGCGATTCGCACGGCCGAGCGCTACTTCAAGTTCGCCGGCGGCCAGCTCGAGCTTTCCGCGGCCGACGCCGACATCGTGCGCGAGTGGGTCAGCGCCCACCCCGCATATGGCGTGACCGAGACCAAGCCCGCCAAGCGGGCGAAGACCGAGCCGGCAGCCGAGGCATTCGTCGAAGAGGGCGCCGGCGGATGAGCAGCGGCATGCAGATCACGCGTATCAGCTGGGATGTCGGTCCGCTGCTGCGCGCCGTCGACCGAGCGTCGGAGCGGGCCACCGCGCGCGCCGGGGAGGCCGTTCTCGGTGCCGCCGATCGCCGCGTCCCGTACCGGACCGGCGCGCTGGCCGCATCCGGATCGGTCGAGGTGACCGACGAGGGCACGGCGGTGAGCTACGGCACCGAATACGCGCGGGTGCTCCACGCCCATCCGGAGTGGAACTACGGCGGCCGCTCCGGGCGCTGGCTCAGCGAAGCAGTAGACGAGACCGCCACAGACGTCGGCGGACTCATGGCAGGCGAACTCCGCTCGGGCTGGCCGGGCGGCTAGAGCAGGAGGCAAGGCAATGACGATCACCAAGGTCCCGGCGCGGGACTTCACCGTCGAGATCAAGACGGCCGAGCCGTCGACCTTCACGCCGATCGGCGGGCTCAACTCGCTGAGCCACAGCCCGTCTAACAACACCGCCGACACGACCGACTTCGACAGCGGCGGCCGGGCCGAGCACCTGGTCATGGAGCGCGGCGACTCGTGGACCATCGCCGGGCGGCACCTCGAGGACGCCGCCACCGGCGATCGCGATCCGGGCCAGGCGGCCGTCGAGGCGCTGGCCAAGAGCGTCGGCCTGGCAAGCTTGGGCACCTTCCAGATCACCTCGCCAGGCGGCAACAAGGTGACCTTCGACGCGTCGGCCGAGGTGACGCTCGCGGGCGGCGGCCACAACGACCCGGCGTCGTGGCAGGCCGTGCTGACCGTGTCGGGCGAGATCAGCTACGCATGAGCAAGCTGATCGACTTCGACGCCTTCCGCGCCGAGCAGGCGGCCGAGCCGGTCCGACTGCTCGTCGGCGGCGTCGAGTACGAGCTGGCCCCGGCGCTCCCGGCCAGCCTCGCCCTCGACGTCGTCCGGATGCAGTCCGAGCTCGGCGCCGGCGCGGAGCTGCGAACAGAGCAGATCGAGCCGATCGCGCGCGGGCTCTTCGGCGACGAACTCTTCGAGCGGCTGATGACGGAGCACCGGCTGACGATCGACGAGCTGCCGACGCTCGTCCGGCTGGCCTTCGAGGCCTACAACGCCGGCGCGGTGCCAGCCCCAAACCGGGTGACCCGGAGGGCATCGAGCAAGCGCCGTTCTCGATCGTAGAGAACTGGGTGCTGGTGGAGGCGGACTTCATGCGTGACTACCGGATCGACCTGGCGGTCGATCTCGCGCGCATGACCTGGCGCCGCTTCCTCGTGCTCCTCCGGGGTCTCTCGCCCAACAGCGCGACCGTGGCCGCGCACGCGCAGCGCAGCTACATCGGCAAGAAGCGCGAGCCGGTTCGCGAGATCAAAGACCGCGCCGCTGCCCAGGTCTGGTTCGAGGCCACCTTCAAGCCGGCGCCGAAGGCCTCCTAGATGGCCGGGGCGATGAAGGTCGGCGAGCTCGTCGCCCTCCTTCGGCTCGACAAGAGCCAGTTCGAGCGCGACGCGAAGGCGTCAGGCGGCGTCTTCGACGGCCTGGCCGGCGTCGCGAAGAAGGCGGCGCTGGCGATCGGCGCCGCGCTCCTCGGCATCGGCGTGGCGAGCGCCGGCATGGCCATCAACTTCGAGCGCAACTTTGCCAACGTCCACACCCTGCTCGGCTCGGGCTCAGAAGCCGAGCGGCGGATCGACCAGCTCAAGGGCGACGTCAAGGGCATGTCGGTGGAGACGGGCAAGAGCCTCGACGACCTGACCGGCGGCCTGTACCAGGTCATCAGCGCCTTTGGCGACACCAAGGACTCGAGCGAGATCCTGCGCATCGCCGCCAAGGCGAGCACGGCCGGCCTGGCGACGACCACCGATGCCGTGAACCTGCTGTCGGCGGTCACCAAGGGCTACGGCGACACCAGCGCCGAGGCGGTGCAGAAGGCCAGCGACCTTGCCTTCCAGACCGTGAAGCTCGGCCAGACCACCTTCCCCGAGCTGGCCGCCTCGATGGGCAAGGCGGTGCCGATGGCCAAGGCGCTCGGCATCAGCCAGGAAGAGCTGTTCGGCGCGACGGCGACGCTGACCGGCGTCACCGGCGGCACGAGCGAGGTCATGACCCAGCTGCAGGGCACCATGGTCGCGCTCCTGAAGCCGAACACGAACATGCAGAAGGCGCTGAAGGAGCTGGGCTTCGCGACCGGCGATGCGGCGATCGAGGCGCTGGGCTATCAGGGCACGCTGGAGGCCCTGGCTGGGACGCAGGTCGCGTCCGAGGTCGGCATGGCCAAGATCATGGGTCGTGCCGAGGCGTTGACCGCGACCCTCGCCTTGACCGGCAGCCAGAGCGACGTCTACCGCGAGAAGCTCACCGCGATGGGCGACGCCGCCGGCATGACGTCGGAGGCGTTCGAGATCCAGCAGGCGACCGTCGGCGCCACGATGGACCGCGTCAACGCGGCGATCGGCGTCGTGCTGGTCACCCTCGGCGAGAAGTTCCTGCCGCTGATCCAGAGCGTGCTCGACTGGTTCCTTGCCAACATGCCGGCCATCCAGGCGACGGTCGAGGGCGCCTTCGCCGCGCTCGGCGCGGCGATCAGCTGGGTCGCCGACAACGTCATCCCGCCGCTGGTCGGCGCGTTCAACTCCGTCGTCGAGTTCTTGGTACCGGTGATTGACCTCGTCGCGGCGCACGCCCAGCCGGTCATCGCCGCTTTCGCGCTGCTGATTGGCCTGACACTTGTGCCGGTCGTCTGGTCGCTCGTCGCCGGCGTGATCGCTCTGGCGGCACCGTTCATCGCCGTCGGCGCGGCGGTCGCGGTGGCTGTCGCCTGGCTCGACGAGGTGGGCCTGCTCGGGCCGATGATCGACGAGGCGATGGCCCTGATTCAGCAGGGCGTGCAGGCCGCCGGCGAGGCCTTCGACTGGATCAGCGCCAACGTCATCCCGCCGCTCGTTGACGCGTTCAACTTCCTGCCGCCGATCGTGACCGACGTCCTCGGCGCGGCCTTCGACTTCCTGACGAACACCGTGCTGCCCGCGCTCGGCGCGGCGTTCTCGTGGATCGGCGAGAACGTCCTGCCGATCATCGCCGGCGCCTTCGACTTCCTGGCCAACACGGTCATCCCAGTGCTGGGCGACGCCTTCGGCTGGATCGCCAACGACATCCTCCCGCCGCTCGTCGACGCGTTCAACTGGATCGCCTCGATCGTCGTGCCGATCCTCTCGGCCGCCTTCGACTTCCTGACGAGGACGGTCATCCCGGCGCTGGTCGGGGCGTTCAACTTCATCCTCGACGCCGTCAAGTTCGTCGCCCCCTTCGTGCAGCGGCTGTTCCAGATCATGGGCGACGTGATCGCCGCGGTGACCGGGGCCATCTCGAAGGTCTTCGAGGCAATGGTCGGCGCGATCCGGACGGGCGTCGACATCGTCAAGGGCATCCTCGACGTGCTGAGCCGGGCCTTCGACGCGGTGGGCAAGTTCATCGGCGGCGTGCTCGACGGTATCTCGCGGGTGTTCGACGGGGTGGTCGGCGTCATCCGTGGCGCCGTCGACTCGATCCTCGGCGTCTTCGGCGGGTTGTGGGACGGCATCCAGGCGACCGGCAGGCAGCTGATGGACTTCCTCGGCGGGCTGTTCAAGCCGCTGTCGGACGCGATCAACAGCGCGGTCGGGCTAGCCAAGGACATCTGGAACGGCTTCGTCCGGTTCTGGAACGGCTTCGAGCTCAGGATCCCGGCGATCAAGGTGGCCGACTTCCAGATCACGCCCGAGCTGGTCTTCGGCCTGCCGAAGCTGCCCACCCTGGCCGCGGGCGGCACGGCGTGGGCCGATATGACCGCGCTCGTCGGCGAGCGCGGGCCAGAGCTGGTCAGGCTGCCGGCGGGCGCGCGGGTGGAGTCGGCCGCGCGCACCCGCAACCTGCTCGGCGGTGGCATCGGCGGCGCGCCGCTGATCGGCCAGCAGGTGATCAACGGCATCGCGCCCGACGAGGTGGAGACCCAGACGCGCCGCGCCATCCGCCGGGCAACGCTCGAGATGCGCTTCGCATGACGACGTCGATCGAGTGGACGCCGCCGATCGGGCCCGTGGTTGCCTGGCGGACCGGCTTGGACGCCGTGTTCCGCCTCCTCGCGCTCGACGGCATCGGCCCGGTCGGTGTCACGCCGCAGACGGTCAAGAGCCCCGGCCAGCCCGGCGAGACCGCGGTGGACACCGCTGTGCCGGGCCGCGTCGTCACCCTGTCGGGCCTGCTCCAGGCAGCGGATCGCGAAGCCCTCTGGACCATCCGCGCGCAGCTCGCCGCGTCGCTTGCCGCCCAGCCGATCCGCGAGGGTCAGACCCAGCAGCTCGGGCGGCTGCGGATCGCCCGTGGCGACCAGGCGCCGCTCGAGCTCGTCGCGATGGCCCGCTCGGCGGCGACCGCCGCGCCGGCGGGATCGGTCGGCATCCTGCCCCACGACGTCGAGTGGTACTGCCCTGACCCGTGGTGGCGCGAGGTCGACGATTCGAGCTTCACGCTTGAGCAGGCCGGCGCCGGCCTGGCGTTCCCGGTCGTCTTCCCCCTCGCCATCCCGTCGAACAACGTCGAGCAGGACGTGGAGAACGCCGGCGACGTCGACGCGCCGGTGCTCGCCCGGCTATATGGAGACTGCACCACGGCGCGCCTCCGCAATCTGACCTACGGCGAGACGATCGAGATCGGCGGAAATATTCCGGCCGGCGCGTACATCGAGATCTCGACCGCGTTCGGCGACAAGCGCGTCGAAGAGGTCACCATCGCGACCGGCGAGCGGGCGCCGGCGATGGACCGGCTCAACCTCGCGCTGGCCGACTTCTGGCAGCTGCGCCCCGGGTCAAACCGCATCCGCTTCGAGGCCACGACCAACGTGTCGGGCCGCGCCCAACTCATCTGGCGGCAGCGCTATGCCGGCATCTGACGGGAGGTAGACCATGAGCGTCCGCTCACGCTTCTACGATGACTCTGGCGGCGACCGCACCTACGACAGCGCCGCCCTCGCGCAGGTCCTGCGCGGCCTGGTCGGCGATGGCGTGGTCGCCGGCATCGGCAACGAGCTTGCCGTCGCCGACAGCGTCCCGGCGGCGATGTCGGTCCGCGTCGACACCGGCGCCGCCTTCGTGCGCGGCTACTACCTCGAGGTCTACTCGAGCGCCGAGACGCTGGCCATCGCCGCTGCCGACCCGGCCAATCCGCGCATCGACCGCGTCGTCGTGCGGCGCGATCTGGCGGGGCGCACGGGCGCCCTCGCGGTGCTGACCGGCACGCCGGCGGGCAGCCCGACGGCACCGGCGCTGACGCAGCTGGAGGCGGGCACGTGGGAGATCCCGCTGGCCCGCATCGCGGTCGCTGCCGGGGCGACGTCGATCGCGACGGCCAACATCACTGATGAGCGTGGCGCACGCGCGCCATCACGTGGCGTCGCCGCGGCCCACGCGAGCTCGCACGTGCCTACGACCGGCAGCGACCCGCTGGCCACGGCCGCTGCCGGCGCCTCGGCGGTGGGCGACGGCGCCGCCGCTGGCACGGCGGGAAGCTTCGCCCGCTCCGACCACCGCCATGCGCGGGAAGCGTTCGCCGCGCCCGTCGCTTCGGCGCCCGGCGACACACAAGGCGCGGGCGCCGCGTCGACCGTCGCCCGCTCCGACCACCGCCATGCCCGCGAGTCTTTCGCCACGCCGGCGATCGTGCTTGGCGCGGCACCGGCGGCAGGCGCAGCCGGCACGCCGATCCGAAGCGATGCGACGATCGAGGCCTTCGACGCCACGGTTCCGGTCAACCAGGCAGTCGGCGATGCCGCCGCGACGGGTGCCGCTTCGAGGGCGGCACGGCGCGATCACCGCCACGGAATGCCTGCCTTCGGCGCCGCGCAGGCCCAGACGGCCTACGGGCAGGCCGCGGCCGACGGCACCGCCTTGACGATCGCCCGTTCCGATCATCGGCACGGTACGCCGGGGGCACCCACGCCGGCGTCGGTCGGGTCGCCCGACGCCCGCATCACGCCCAACACGTCGGGCAGCTTCAAGATCTACGTCGGCACATCCACGCCGACGAGTCCAGCCGATGGCGACGTCTGGGTGAAGGGCTAGAACGTGCCCAGCATCGGCGACACCTCCAAGCCCAGCTCAGGGTTCGCACACGCCTACAGTGGGAGCATCAACCAAGAGGCCGAAGAGCAGACGATGCCCGAGCGCGGCAAGATCACGCGCGTCGGAGTGTGGGCAGCGGGCTACGAAGGCAGCTCGAGCGCGCGACTGTGCATCTGGGCCAAGGGCGGATCGAGCGCATCGGGCAACGACTTGCTCGGGCAGTCGGGGCTGGTCACGTTCGCGCAGCAGACGTGGGGCGCCGGCAACGTATCCCGCTATGAGGCGGATCTCCTTACGCCGGTCGAGCTCGACGCCGGCGTCACGTTCTATGTGGGCTTCTCGCGCAACCCCAACGCTGGCCATCAGGTGACGTGCCGGTCGGGCGGCGACCACATCGAGCGCAAGCGGACCACGTGGCCGGGGAGCATGGACGGTTGGACGCGCCACCCGGACACGGGCCAGCGCAAGGCGATTGGGTGCTACGTGGCCAACTACGACCCGGTCAGCGGCGCCTGGGTCCGGCGGGGCGGCGTGTGGGTGCGCGCCGAGGGTGTCTTCGTCCGGCGCGCCGGGGCGTGGGTCGACGCGACGTCGGTCCAGGTCCGCCGCTCCGGCGTCTGGGTGGACGCGGATTGATGGTCGGTGGCGTCTACCTGCTCGACGAGACGCGCGCCGTCGTCGGTCGGCTCGACCCATCGTACGCGACGCTCTCGACCGTTCGCCGCTTCTGGGGCATCGACTCGTTCAGCCTCGAGATCGACCGTCGCCGGTTGTATGCCTCAGACATCGCTCTCGGCCGGTGGATCTTCCTGCCGGCCAGCGGCGAGCTCTACGCTGTCGAGCTCGTCGACGCGACGCGCGAGGGCAGCGGGCGCGCCATGTCGGTCATGGGCCGCTCGATCGAGGGCGCCGCGCTCGCCGAGCGCCGCGTCGTACCACCGGTCGGCGAGGCCCACGACCGGGTGGTCGCCGTCAGCGCCGAGACGGCGATGAAGCACTACGTCGCCGCGAACGCCGGTCCCTCGGCCGCCGCTGCCCGGCAGATCCCGGGCCTGGCGCTCGCGGCCGATACGCTGCGCGGCCCGACGATCACCACCCAGGGGCGTTACCAGGCGCTCGCCGAGCTGCTGTCCCAGATCGGCATGATCGCTGGGCTCGGCTGGAGCACGACCTACGACCGAGCGAGCGACACCATCACCTTCGACGTCGTCGAGGGCGTCGACCGCTCGGCAGCTGTGTTCCTCGACTTCGCCTTCGAGACGCTCGAGAGCTGGGAACGGCTCGACGACGCGACCGACTCCAAGACGCTCGCCATCGTCGCCGGGCAGGGCGAGGGCGCCGAGCGCGACGTCGTCCTCCGCTGGTCGGGCGCCGAGCCGACCGGCCTGACGCGGCGGGAGGCCTTCGTCGACGCGCGCGACGTCGATCTCGGCAACACCGCTCTGCTCGAGCAGCGTGGCGACGCCTTCCTGGCCGCCGCGCGAGCGGAGCGGCGGATCGAGGCGGTGATGCACCAGCACGGCTCGTTCGGCTACGGTCGCGACTTCGACCTCGGCGACCTCGTCCTGGTGCGCAGCGACGGCACCTCGTTCGTGTCGCGCGTCGTCGAGGTGACGAGCAAGTGGTCGAGGAGCGTCGAGACGCCCGAGATCACGCTCGCGCTGGACCGGCCATTCGCGACGTTGGGCGAGCGTGTGGCGTCGGCGAGCGCGGGATCATCAGCGCCCATCGTCGACACTGGGACGGGCGGTGGTGGCGGCACGCCGGGTACGGGCACGACGACGAGCGCGGTCGGTGATGCGACGAGCCACGGCACGTCGTCCGACTACTCGCGCACCGACCACCGACACGGTCGAGAGGCGTCTGGCAGCCCTGTCGCATCGGCGGTGGGCGATACCGGAGTGGCTGGCTCGGCGACGACGATCGCCCGATCTGACCACCGCCATGCCCGGGAGGGTTTCGGCAACCCGGTGGCCAGCGCGGTCGGCGACACTCAAGGTGCCGGCAGCGCGGCGTCGGTGGCGCGCTCGGACCACCGCCACGCGCGCGAGGCCTTCGGCGCGGTGCAGGCGCAGACGAGCTTCGGGGCGGCCTCGGCCGACGGCACGGCGGCGACGGTGGCGCGCTCGGACCATCGCCACGGCACCCCGGCGAACCCGAAGCTCGGGGTCATGTTCGTCCCGGCGGGCGCGCTCCTGCCGCACCTGACCAGCGGCGCGAGCGGCCCCTCCCAGATCGAGCGACCAACGAACCGGCAGAACGCTGTCGTGGCGGAGTTCCCCGACGGCAGCCAGACCGACGCGACGTTCCTGACCGTGATGCCAGCGGACTACAACGGCGGGACGATCACGGCGCGCTTCGTTTGGCTGATCGCCACCGGCAGCACGCAGACGTGCCGCTGGCAGCTGCAAGCGCGCGGCTACGCAGACGCGCAGACCCTCGACCAGGCATGGGGCACGGCCCAGGCCGTGGACGACGCCGGCACGGCGACGGCGTATCAGGTCCTGATCAGCGGCTCGACGCCGGCGATCACTCCGGGCGGCTCCCCGGCGGGCGGCAACCTGATGCTGTTCCGTGCCTCGCGTCTCGGAGCGCACGCCAACGACACCCTGACCCAGACGGCGCTCCTGGCAGGCGTCCTGATCGAGTACACCCGGACGTGAGCCGGGTCGCAGTCGATCACTACCTCCGCGAGATCGCCTCGGGGTCAGGCTGGGGGTCGATGGACGTGGGCGGCGCGTACAGCAGCGTCGGACCGGCAGGCGGGGTCACCGCGGGCTACGGCTTCATCGCCTCGGCTTCGAACGCGAACGCGCGGTACAAGTACGTCACCGGGCTGGGGATGGGCGACGCGCTGATCATGGGTCGCTGGAGCGCCGATCTCGCTCCGCTGACGGGCGACTACCAGATCGCGGTCATGGGCCGAGTGCTGTCGGAACAGACCAACTACCAGCTCCGGGCGCTGGTCAGCGCGACCCACGGCAACATCCAGCTCTATCTGGTCAGGCGGACCTCCGGAACGACGGCGACGATCGTGAACACCACCGACACCGGCATCCCGTTCGTGGCGGGCGCGTGGTACTGGCTGAAGCTCCAGACCCTCGGATCGAGTCCGACCACTCTGCGCGGGCGCATTTGGCGGGAAGGCTCCCCGGAGCCGACCACGTGGCTGATCGACACCACCAACAACACGGCGGGCAATCAGACCTCGGCAGGCGGCATCGGCTGGCAGTACGTCATGTCGGCCTCGAACCCGGCCACGGTCGAGATGCGAGCGAGCGACCTGCTGGCGCACGCGCGGTCAGACGACGTGCCGCTAGCGCTCTGGCTGCCCAGCAGGCGGGCTGTCCACCACGACCTCGGTGTGGCCGTGCAGTAACGACTCGCCCAGCGCTAGAGGCCAGTCGGAGCGCCTGTTGTCCGGTATCGTCCGTACCAATGATGCCGCTGGGCCATTCAACCGATCGCGAGGAGTGGCGGGCCCAACTCCGCTCGCTCATTCTGGAAACGCTCGGAGCGCAAGGATTCTTGGTCGAGGACGGCAGACTCCTGCCGCCGCGCCTGTCGTCCAAGGACGACGCGCGCCGACTTCACGTACAGGCCGTTGCGAAGTCGAGACAGGAGGCCGAATCAGGCCTACGCCGACAAGAGTCCCGACTGCTTTCGTACATCGCTGAGGGGACGGAGGTCCGCCCCGAAGCGTTCGCCCCCCGCCTCGTCGAGGTGGAGCGTCACAGTGAGGGCGAAGCCCTGTTCAGGTACGCCCGGCTTCATTGGAGTATCCCAACGTCACGCGGATACGGTCGCCGACTTCGCTTCCTCGTCATCGATGAGTCGAACAACAAGCTCGTGGGCTTGATCGGACTATGCGATCCCGTCTATGCGTTGCATGACCGGGACGGCTGGATCGGCTGGAGCGCAACTCAGCGCCGCGAGCGCCTCCGTCTCATCATGGACGCATATGTCCTGGGGGCCGTGCCTCCGTACTCCAGCCTTCTTGTTGGCAAGCTCGTCGCCCTGCTGGCCGCCAGTAACGAGGTTCGTCACACATTCCTCGGGAAGTACGCTAACCGGCAGACGCTGATTTCGGCGCGACAGTCCGGCTCAGGTCTGGCCATGCTGACGACCGCATCAGCCCTGGGCCGGTCGTCGATATACAACCGTTTGAAGTATCGCGGCCGTCTCGTGTATGTCCGCGCGGGAGCAACCCAGGGCACCGGCGAGTTGGTCTTCAGCAATGGCATCTACACCGCCATGCGCGACTACGCCTTGCAGTTCTGCACCCCGACGGCTCGACACGCGAAATGGGGCGGAGGAGGCGGCTTCCGGAACCGGCGAGAAGTGATTAAGAAGTGCTTGGCTGACGTTGGACTGTCGTCTGAGTGGAACTGCCACGGAGTGAAGCGCGACATCTACGTCGTGCCGCTCGCCGCCAATGCCGCAGCTGTTCTGCGCGGCGAGGAAGAAGAGCTGGCCTACTTCGACCATCCAGCCACTGAACTCGCCTCGTGGTTCCGCGAGCGATGGTTCCTCCCCCGCGCATCGACCGACAGGACTTACGAGTCGTTCGCCCGTGAGTCCTACCGGCTGTGGGGCTGAGCAAGTGACCATCGGGCAAGAGGGCTACGCTCGCCTGCCCGAGGACCTGCTCCACGATCTGCTCGGCGGCAGCGATGATGTCGTTGCGACAGTGACGGCACTGCTCGCGCCTGCGCTTGACAAGCGCGACCAGCTTCGGGCGGGCTTGGAGGAGTCCGGGCTGATCAGGAAGGCAGGCGAGGCACAACCGGTGACGGTCGCCGGTGTAGATGGCGGATTCGCGGTCGAAAGGACCGCTGCTGTCGATCTCGCCCTCGCCGTCGCCGTCGGCGTCGAGGGCCTCTCTGACGAGACCACGTCATGGGAATCGCCGCAATACCAGTGGTGGGCGCTGCCTGCCAAACACGACATGGACGTCGAGCGGCTGGCGCGAGGAGTTATGGTTGCCGAGGAGCTTGCGATCCTCGCCGGCGCGCCGCACCGTTTGAAGATCCTCGACGGCTCGCATCTCACGCTCGTCATCCAGCTGAACTCCGCCCTGACCGCGCTCTCCAGCGATGTCCGCCGAGAGGCGAAGCGCATGTGGCAGAAGCTCGACACCGTGGCGGCTCTGACCCGAGCGTGTCTCGAACCATCGATTATTGCGATGCCTAAGTACGACTCGTCGCGAGTCGTAACCGAAGCTCTGCAAAGCAGGGTGGGCACCGACATTCCCGGAGACGACAAGCACCTCATGGGCCTGTTGCTTGAACCGGGTGAGTTGCTCGTTGGTCAGCAGGTCCCGCGAGACCCATGGTCGTCGCTCCACTTCGACTCGCGAGAGCCACAGGATGATGCGATTGCGGCTGCCCTCGAGAACTCCATCGTCCCGCTCAAGCAGCGCGCTGTCGAGTTCACATACTTCAAACCCGATGAGGCCTCACCAGCTTTCCGCATCGAGCTGAAGGCCGGCCTCGACGAGCAGGTACTGGACACCATCTGCGCCACGATCTCGTCGCAGATCACCGGGCCCTTCGTGCGGGAGCCATATCCCCAATACCTGGCCGATGTCATGGCCAAATCAGTGGGACTGGGTCTTAGCGCCATGCAATCGGCCGTTCAACTGGCCCTCAGCGGCCTCGGCCGGCCCGAAATTGCCGAGTTCTTGATCCGGTCCTACCGCACCGAGGGAGTCTGATGAACGATCCGGTTGGGCTAGTCGGTTCACCAAGCACGACTGCGAAGGCGACCGTGGACATACTCGAGAACGCGACTGGGTCCCCGCTGCATGGAAGTCTCGTCTACCTGACTCACCCGATGCTGGACAAGACCCTGATTGCAATCGGCACGGTCACCGAAATCGAGACCGCCAACCGGTGGCACGAGGACCCAAACATGCGAGGCGTTCTCAAGAAGCATGGCTCGCTCCCCCACCTAAGTGCCGTCGGCGATGTGAGAACTGCCGAGGTGCTCGTGCAAGCCGCCTATTTGGCCGAAGCCCCAGATCCATCCATTGGCGAGCCACCGGTCGAGGCAGGCGGAGCGCTCACCATGTCTCCGACGACCGGCGCTGCAGTGGCCCCGGTGTCCGACGAGTTCCTGACCCAGCTCCTACGAAGGCATGTCGGCGAGATCACGTACCTCGGTCGCATCTACAAGAGCAACGTTCGCCTGCCATTGACACTTCGGCACTTCGGACCCGCTGATGAGGGTGGGGCGGGAGAGGCTTATCACTCCGGCATCTTCGGCATGACAGGCAGCGGGAAATCGGCCCTGGCGACGTACGTGATCGCGGCGCAGCTCACCCACCCACAGCTGTCGATCCTCGTGATGGATCCCCAAGGCCAGTTCACGAGCGAGGAGGGCCTCCCGTTCTCGCTGCAGGAGTGGGCAGAGTCCAGGGGCCGCGTTGTGCGGACGTATGGCATCGCGAACGACCTGAGGCTGCGGCAGGACGCTGGCCTGCTGGCCGATCTGCTCGAGCCGACGCGCCTCCTTCGCGACATCCTCACGATCAAGGGAGAGGAGAATCGCGCTTCCGCGGTCGCCGAGCTCGCGCGCATCCTCCGTGGCCTCACCGGCTGGGACGACCGACCTGCGGATGACGTGCTGCGCGACGCTCTCTCCAACCTCGTGAACGACCAACTGGCGCTTCAACGCATCTATTCATCCACCACGTCGCAGGCGAGGCTGGTTGGAGCGATCAACTCGCTTCTAACATCAACGACGGAGTTCGAAATCGCGGCTGAGTTCTTCCGGCCTCTCCACTCACTGTTTGCCCCGACGAACCGATCGGGAAACAGGAGGACCAGCATCTTTACTGTGTTCGAGGAAGCGCTATCTACAAGCGGACCGCGACCGCTCGTGATAATCGACTTCTCGGGCGGGGCGGGCGGTGGTCTTCTCGAGACGACCTCGGTAAAGGCGCGAATTCTCCGAGAGGTCTGTTCGATTCTTAACCTGCGCGCGGAACAGCTCTTTCAGAAAGGTGGCCGGATGAACGCACTTGTTGTGTTCGACGAGGCACAGCGTTTCGCCGCCGAGGCTGCCGAAGAGGACGAAACTAAGCTTCTCGCTGATCGGCTCGTGGACTACGTGCGGACGACACGTAAGTACGGGCTAGGATGGATGTTCATCACACAAGAGATCAGTTCCCTGAGGCGGGCAATATACGCACAGCTGCGCGTGCGCGCCTTCGGTTACGGCCTTACGGCCGGCACGGAGCTCCAGCGACTGCGCGAAACGATCAGTGACCCGGCGGCCCTAGACCTGTATCGGTCGTTCGTCGACCCGGCCGCTATCCGGCCCTCCGAGTATCCATTCATGCTCACTGGTCCGGTGTCGCCTCTGTCATTCACCGGCGCCCCGGTGTTCCTGTCGGTCTACACGTCGTTTGACGAGGCCAAGCTCGCGAACGGCTGGTGACACGTAGCAAGCCTCGTCCCGACCGGTCCAGAAGTTGCTCGAGAGTGATGCAGAGCAATGACGGTGCGCTGCTGCTGGCAGCGGTCGCTCGCGGTCGTGAGCATGCAGTGGGATCCCAAGCACCAGAGGCCACGCTGCGAGGTGAAGTTCAACCGGTCCTTGCAGATGTTCTGAGGGCCCGAGGCGCTCGCTCATCCGCTCGCGACGAGGCTCGGCTCGCCATCCCGGCTGCAGCCGATGCCCATGAACTGGACGCACCCCTGCTCACCTTCGGTCGGGCCGATGCCGTCTACAACCGGTTCGTGATCGAATTCGAGCCGCCGGGTTCTCTGCGACCCTCGGTCATGCACTCGGCCACCCGCCACGCCGTCACCCAGGTCCAGCAATACCTCCGAGGCTTGTCTGAGGGGGCTCGCCTACCGCTCGAGCGACTTGCCGGCTGCGCGTTTGATGGCTCGTGGGTCATCTACGTCTCGTATTCCGCCGATCAGTGGCAGGTGTCGCGTCCGCGTCCGGTTGACGTAGACGCTCTCAACGCACTTGTGGCCACTCTGGAATCACTTTCCACAGGCCGAGGATTGATGGCGGAAAACCTCGCCGAGGACTTCGGGCCCGAGAGCGCTGTTGCCCAACAGGTCGTCGCGGCCCTCGTTGGAGTCTTGACCAGTCGCGAACCCTCGCCGCGAGCCCAGACCCTCTTCTCCCAGTGGGCGCTCGACCTTGCTAATGCCGCCGGCCTACCCGCCGAGCTTGACGTCCCGGACTGGCTTGCACTTTGCACAACACTGCGCGTACCACCTGACGTTGCCCGCAGACCTCAAGTCCTATTCGCCCTCCAGACGTACTTCGGGATCGTCTCCAAGCTCGTTTGCCTCGTGGTTCTCGAGGGCGTCACGGGCGAGCGGCTCCTATCGCGGCTTACTGAACGCGGCGACGTCTGGTCAGGCTTCGAAGCGCTCGAATCTGGACAGCTCACGGCGTCGACAGGAGCAGTCAATGCCATCGACCCCGGCGTCTTTTCTTGGTATGTCTCGACGCCGACGCCCGAACTCGGCACCGCCCTCAGGCACGCGGCTGAAACGGCTGCGGAGTACTCCGCAGAGGTTGTAGAGGTGTCACCCATCACCGCACGCGACCTGATGAAGGATCTCTTCCAGAGGCTCCTTCCGCGTGCGCTCCGGCATCGCCTCGGTGAGTACTACACCCCCGACTGGCTCGCCGAGTTCGTCTTGGATCAGGTCGGATACGACGGGAACCCTGACGTTACGCTTTTGGATCCCGCATGCGGTTCGGGCACGTTCCTGGTGGTTGCGATCTCTCGCATTCGTGCTTGGTTTTCGGCAAACATCGAAACGTCCGGCCTTGACGAGGAAGCGCTCTTGTCAAAGATCCTCAAGGGCGTAACCGGCTTCGACCTCAGCCCTCTTGCGGTCATGGCTGCGCGAACCAACTACCTCATAGCCGTGCGAGATCTGCTTCGGCCCGATATGGCCATAGAGCTTCCGGTCTACCTATGTGATTCCGTCCTCACCCCGGTGGAATACGGTGGGCTATTCGCCGGGGGACTGGGCAAGGCCCTTGAATTGAGGACATCTGTCGGCTCACTTGTCGTGCCTCGAGATGTCACGGTCGATCGCGCTACCATGGCCGCCTATTCCGATATCCTGCGGACGTCGATAGAGAACGAAGTAGGCCCTGACGAATTCCTGAGCGCTCTGGCCGCGAGGGGCATTCGCATCCAGCATGAGTCGCTTCACCGCGACCTCTACGCTTACCTAGACGAGCTCGCGAGGTCTGGTTCCGATGGGGTCTGGGCCAGCATCATTCGCAATTCCTTCGCCCCCGTCTTCCAGGACCGCGTCGACTTTGTTGTCGGCAACCCTCCTTGGGTCTTCTGGACAACGCTCCCCCCGGCCTATCGCGAAGAAGTCAAGCGTGTAATGGTCGACGTCTATCGCTTGGCCGCAGGTGGGGAGTCGACTATGCGGCGCCTGGGATCTGCTGGTAAAGACCTGAGTGCGCTCTTCGTGTATGTGAGCCTAGATCGCTACCTTAAGAATGGCGGTCGCCTCGGATTCGTGATAACGCAGACTCTCTTCCAGTCAACCGCCGCTGACGAATTTAGGGAATGGCAGCTACCTGGAGGTGTGCCGATCGGCGTCAAGAGCGTCGACGACTGGGTGCGAGTGCGACCATTCAAGTCAGCTGCAAACAAGACCGCAACGTTCGTGGCGGTCCGAGGTGAAGAGACGGCATACCCGGTGCCCTATAGGGTATGGACGCCTTCTGGACGGTTTGATCGCGACTCAGCTTCGCTGGCGACCGTCCGTGAGCGGACATCAGCCCGCGAGCTAAAAGCTCGACCGTCGAACTCCGGAAGACGTGGGTCATTCTGGACGATCTCAGACGCCCACCTGCCGGACGAGGAGCGGATAGCCACTTCCCCCTACCGCGCGCGGCGTGGCGTCGAGACAGGGCTGGAGAGTGTGTATCGGGTTCGTCCCCTTGGAGCCCCCACTGGCGGGCGAATACTGGTTGAGAATATCCGGGACCGAGCTCGAAGGCCCGTCCAGTCCCGAATCGCCGAGATAGAGACCTCCCGGCTGTTTCCATACGTATCTGGCGCAAGCATCACGCGTTGGAGAGCCGTCTCGCCCGGCCTCTATCTGGTGCCCCACACACATGAGACGGGCATAAGGCCGATTCCCGAGGAAGTCATGCGGCGAGACTTCCCAAAAGCGCACGCATACCTCGGCTCGTTCAAGGCGGAGCTAGAAACTCGGCCCATACACCGCAGATGGGGACGAGCTAATCCCTACTATGCACTCTACGACATCGGCCCCTATACGTTTGCTCGTTGGAAGGTCGTTTGGAAGAGAACGACACGCAACTTCGAGGCAGCGGTCGTATCGACGCTCGACGTCAGCGGGTGGGCGGCAACAGTTGTACCGAACGGAAAGGTAATGATGATTGGCTTCGACGACGAGGACGAAGCCCATTATGTGTGCTCCGTTCTGAACAGCAGCCAAGCTCGTACACGCATCAACTCGGCTATCTCCAGCGAAGCGCACGGCGAGGTTCTGGACCTTGTCGATCTTCCGCAATTCGACCCCAGCAATGAATTACACAACGGCCTCGCGCATCAGGCGAAGCGATGCACGGCGGCGGTGGCTAGCGGCGCCACCAACACCCTCGATTCCCTCGAACTGCAGGTTGACACACTCGTGGCCCGGCTCTGGGAAAGGACTGCCGCGCAGGCCTGAGCACGCGGGGACGGGTCTTGGAGCGCTCTATCTGGGCGCCCTACCCGCACCGATCTCCCGCAGACAGCGCGCCATTTCGCGGACGACATCGACCTCACCCCGCCCGACGGCCGTCCACTCGCGGCTCCGGCCGCCCGCCTTCGGACGTTCAGTCGGGTCGTAGGCGTACTGCTCCCATGGGTTTGAGGCCATCTCCTCGTGGAGGTAGGGATCACCGACGCGCCATCCGAGCCAGGCGTTGGCCTCGTCGAGCTCAGCCCAGGCCCGCTCGAGGTCGGTCACGGACGCCCGGAGAGCGAAGCCTGTAGCTGATCGGCCAGTGCCCGTGTGGCCTCGATGGCCTGACGGACGAAGGCCGAGCGGACGCGGATGCGTCTGTTCAGCGTGCCCTCGCCGGTCTCTTTGATGTAGCGCGCGTCGGCCACGCCGCCGTTGTGCTCCAGCGCGTGCCGGCGGGCAAACATCAGCTTCACTACCTTGACCGTCTCTTCGTCCAGGCCCCTCAGCGGGTCGGCCTTGAAGCTCCTCTTCCACTGCTTGCGTAACCGCTCGGCGTTCTGCCAGGGGTTGTCCCCAGGCTGCACGACGTCGGCCCGGGCGTGGAGTTGCTTGGCAAGGTTCTGGAGCGCCGCGACGATCCGCTTCAGGGCGTCCTCGACGGCTGCCGTCTGCGCACCGCCGGCAATCCGCTCAGGCGACATCGCGTCGGCGTCGTCGAGCTGACGAAGGGTCGCGGCGAGGTTATCGTCGAAGATGGCGCGCGGCGGTGTATCCGGCCCGCAGTAGGGGCAGGCGGCCAGGAGGTCGTAGATGACTGCCCGGTGGCCGTTGGGACAGTGGAACGTGCGCAGCGTGGCGCGCTCCTCGTAGGTGGGCAATGGCCGCGTCGGAGGCGGCGGCGAGATGGTGGTGTTGTAGGTCAGGCTGAAGCCTTTGCCCTTGACGGTCCGTCCGCCCATGTCGCGCAGGAAGTCGGCGATCGCGGCGTGGGCCATAGCCTCCACCGCCTGCCGCTGGCCGGCCTGAATGCGGTGCACCTGATCGAGGGTGCCAAAGGCGTCGACCCCGCCCGTGTGGGCACAGGCCGGGCAGGTCAGCTGGCTGCCCGGAGCAGCCAGGAACTCGTCTTCGTAGAGCTTGAAGTAGTTCCGGCAGTCGGGGTTAGGACACTCGCGGCCAAAGGTGCCGTCTTCGTCGCGTAGCAGCGCAATCTTGGTCTCGTAGCCCGTCGCTGTCTTGCGCAGCGGCGACATACCGAGCGGCGGCCGGAAGCGCTGAACCATAACGCCGAGATTACGCGCTACGCCGTGGCGCGTGGGGAGAGTCGTGCGCTTCCTGCTACGCACGCCCGCTCGGGCCTGTCCACACCGGCCGTCATTCTCGTGGACGAAGTTCGTGGATAGGTGGCTATCGAACGCCTGTTCTATCTGGGATGCTGGATCGCTCGACGGTCTACCCGCGACGGCCGGCCCGGGCTCCCCGGGCATCACTGTAGGGGGACGCAACCGGAGGGGGAAAACCTCCCGTGCGCAAGCTCGACTCGCTGCTGATGCGCGCCGACATCATCCAAGTAGAAGAAGACCGCCCGGACCTCGATCACCACATCGTGCGCGGCCTGTACCTGCGGTTCGTGGATTGCCAGGACCGCCAGCCCGACTTGGACGAGTTCCGCGAGTACGTCGACCGCATCACCTCGAGCATCGACTGGCTCGACCTGCACAACATCTTCTCGCCGCACGCGCCGACGGTAGAGGAGCTTGCCGCGCACGACGGGACCTCGATCGATGGTGGGCGCGTCGCGGCGCCAGGTGCGCGGTCAGCCATCACGAGCCATCCGCGGCGACCGGGTCGACCCGGCTGGACACCCGAGCTCTTCTGGGGCCGCTACCGGGATGCCTGCTCGCGCTCGACGCAGCCCTGTACGTACCGCTCGGTCGCCCGCGTCTTCGACAGCCTCGACGGCGAGCGGGGCATCGATCCCGACCACCTGCGCAAGCTCCTGCGCCGCTACGGCCCGCCCCCGCCGTAGGCGATGGGCGTGGGTATCGCACCGGTGCGAAACCTAGATAAGTGCCCATAAGACACCGGATTGCACCCCTGTTTCTGCCCGCTCCCTCTGGTCCACGCTCGTTGCCGTGGGTGACTACACCGTCTACGTCCCGGACGAGCTCAACGAGCGGCTGCGCGAGCTGGCCTTTGCCCAGCGCCGCCGCCCTCGCAGCCAGGCGGAGGTCCTGCTCATGGACGCCATCAGGCGAGCCGGCCAGGACAGCGATCGAGATCTCGGCTCCCTCGCGGCCGCATTTGAGGCCGAGGGCCAGCGCTGGTTCGCGCAGGCGGACAGGCACTCCACCAGCCTGACGCGCCGTCTGCTGCTGCAGACGCGCGGCGAGGCGTGGTTCCAGGCGGCGTCGCGAGTGCGCGCCGCCATCTCCTCTCAAGCGCGGACGGCGGATGAGCCGCCGACCGCCGCATAGCAGCGCAGCGGAGACGCAGGAAGGGAACGAACCCGTGGCTCTCATCACCGTCAGTCAAGGCAAGCGCGAGGGCGCGTTCGGTGGTCCCGACGGCGCCTATCAGGCGACGCTCGTCGCCATCGAGGGGCCCCGCCCGGCGACCAACTCACGGACGGGCGAAGAGTTCAGCCTCCTCGACTGGGTCTTCGCCATCGAAGGCGCACCCGACGATGCGTGCCTGGTGTGGGCGTCCACGTCGGTCGCGTCTGGCCCGAAGTCCAAGATGTACGGCTACCTGACCGCTCTCCTGGGCGGCCGAGCGCCGGCGGTCGGACAATCCTTCGAGGCTGCCGACCTGGTAGGCCGGCAGGCGCTGGTCACGATCCGCCGCGACGAAGACGGTTGGCTGAAGGTCGAGAACGTGTCGGCCATGCCGGCTGCCGTTCCGCCGCAGCCAACGCCAGCGGTCGTCACGCCGCCTGCGGCACCGCAGGTCAACGGCGCACACACGCTGCGCCAGCGGCTCGCGCAGGCGCAGCCAAAGCAAGACCTCCCCTTCTAGTCGGCCTCCCCCACTCGAGATGGGCGCCTCGCCCGAGGTTGTTGCCGCGGCGCTCGAGCAGGTCGAGCTGGGCTTCGCCGTCTTCGCCCTGGGCGTCGACAGCAAGGTGCCGGTGACCGAGCGCGGCTTCAAGAACGCCGCGCGCGACCCGGCCTGGGTTCGCACCCAGCTGTCGGCGCCTTCGGCCGGCAACTACGGCATGACTGGCCCGAAGACGCTGCACAGCCGGTGCTCGGCTTCGACCTCGACGACGGCCGCGACGGTCGCGAGCGGCCGTGGCAGGAGCGCCTGACCGAGCTCATCAACCAGCACGGCGCCCTGCCGCGGACCAAGGCGACGGCGACGCCGTCTGGCGGCCGCCACGCCTTCTACGGTTGGCCGCCCGACGTCCACATCCCGCCCGGTGACGAGCTGTTCGGCTTCACCGTCCGCTGGCCCGGCCGCGGCTACCTGGTCGGACCTGGATCATCGATCGCCGGGCGGCCATACGTCGCGCTTCCCGAACGGTCGATCGCGCCGCTGCCTGAGGCGTGGGTGGCGGCGGCCGTCGCATCGCACGGCCGGCGGCGCCTGGCGGCCGAGTCGCTGATCAAGGTCGGCGGCGGCTTCGTGCTGCCGGAGCGGATCCCCTCGGGTCGGCGCTACGCCACGATGCGCGACTACATCGCCTCGCGCTACAGCGCCGGCCTCGGCGACGACGAGCTATGGGCCCTCGTCCAAGCGGAGGTGGCGCCGCGTTTCGAGGTGACCAAGGCGGTCGACGAGCTGCGCGCCGACTTCGAGCGGGCGATGGCCAAGATCGCCGAGCGGCTGGGCCCACCGCAGCGTGGTCGGCGGGTCGAAGATGCCATCGCTGCCGTATCACCGATCCCGGTGCTCAACCTGGGCAACGTCGCCGTAGAGGCCGTGCGCTGGCTATGGCACCGCTTCCTGCCGGTCGGCGCGATCACCCTCTTCGACGGCAACCCGGGCGAAGGCAAGTCGACAATCGTCGCCGACCTCATTGCTCGCCTGACCCGCGGCGCCGAGTGGCCGGACGGCGCACCGGTCGGCGAGCCGGGCGCGGTCCTCTACGTGACCAAGGAGGACGACCCGGCCACGCAGGTGCGGCCGCGCATCGAGGCAGCCGGTGGCGATGCCGGACGGGTCATGTTCGTGGCGGCCGACCTGCTCTTTCCGCGCGACCTGCCCCGCTTCCGCGAGCTGCTCGAGGAGACCCGCCCGCGCCTGGTCCTGCTCGACCCGCTGATGAGCTACCTCGAGGGCAAGGTGCGCGCGATCAGCGACAACGAAGTGCGCGGTGCCCTGATGACGCCGCTCGCCGAGCTCGCCCGCGAGATGGGCTGCGCGCTGCTGGTCATCCGCCACTTCAACAAGGGCATCGGCCAGTCAGCGCTCAACCGCGGCGCTGGTTCGTTGGGCGGCTTGGCGGGCGCCGCGCGGATGGTGCTCGCGATCGCGACCGACGTGGAGTCGGACGACGACCGGGCGCGCGTGTTCGGCGTGGTCAAGACCAACTACGAGGCCAAGCCTCCGTCCCTCCGGCTGCTCATCGAGAGCGCCCCCGGTGGAGGGATTCGCGATGACAGTCAGCCGCGCCGCCTGGCTGGGCACCTCTGAGACGTCGGTCGGCGACCTGATGGAGCGCACCCGCGAGCAGCACCAGCAGATCGTCGATGCCGAAGAGGCGCTGCGCGACGTGCTCGCCGCCGAGCCGTTGGCGGCCAAGGCGGTCCAGGATGCGATGCGCGCGCGCGGCCATTCGCGCGCCAACACTTACGCAGCCGCGCGGGCGCTGCGGGTGCGCATCGAGCGGGTCGGCTTCCCCAGCCGGACGCTCTGGCGACTGCCTGATGGCGCCAGTCGTCCAGTCGTCCAGAAGGGCGAGACGACTGGCAGCACCAGTCGTCCAGTCGTCCAGAAGGGCGAGACGACTGGTACGACTGAGGACGACGGCCCGGCAGTCCTCGCGCGCGCGAATCGGTCCAGTACGACTATGACTGGGGATGACTGTGTACGACTGGACGGGGAAGAGCCAGTCGTCCCAGTCGTACACGTCCCGGTATCGCGCGCGCCGGCACGCGAGGACGCCCTTCCGATCCTCCGGTCGGACGGCAGTGCCTGGTGCCGGGACTTCCGTGCCCACCAGGCAAGCCACCGCGACGTCGCCAGCGACCCGGTGTGCCTGGTGTGTAGCGCAGCGGTGGGTGCGGCATGACGGCGCCGCGCATCACCGTCGCGCCGGGCCCGAAGAACGCCTGGACCGACCCCGAGTCGGGCCTGCGCTTCTACCGCTGGCAGGGTCGCGACCTGCCGTCGGTGACCAGCATCCGGCGCATGGCCGGTCTGCCTCACGGGCTGCACCAGTGGACGATCAACCAGGTCATCAGCCATGCCATCGACAACTGGCCGGCGCTGACGGAGCGCCTCGCGGGCGGCGACCCCGCGCAGCTGAAGCTCGTGCGCCACGAGCTGCGAACGGCGGCGACTGCCGAGCGCGACCGAGCGGCCGACCTCGGCACGGCCGTCCACGACGCGGCCGCAGCTGGCAAGTCGCCGCTCAAGGTGCCGCCCGAGGTTGCGCCGAGGCTGCGCCAGTACCTCGACTGGCTGGCCGTCTCGGGCGCCGAGATCCTCGGCTCGGAGTTCCAGGTGTTCCACCTCGGGCTCGGATACGCCGGGAGCTGCGATGCGCTGGTCCGCTTCCGCGACGGCTCGATCTGGGTCGTCGACCACAAGACCGGCAAGGGCGTCTACAGCGATCATGCCTTGCAGCTGATCGCCTACACGATGGCCGAGTTCGTCGGTGCCGACGACGTCGTCGACGAGCGGCTGACCGCCCTGCTTCGCCAGGTCGAGGGCATGGGCGTCCTCCACCTCGCCGACGACCACTGGGAGTTCCGCGCCGTGCGGCCAGACCCGGCAACGTGGTCGGCCTTCCGTGGCCTGCTCTCGTTCGCCACCTGGACGGCAGGTCACGGCACCGCTGACTCGTTCACCGTCGCGAGCCGGACCGGGCGGGAGGCGGCGGCGTGATCGATCCCGAGCGCAGCCGTCGCGGACGTTCTAACCGCCGGCGCGGGAATGACTGGGAACGCACTCTTGCGGCCGAGCTCGCCGGTCGGCGTGTCGGCCAGTACGGTGCCCCGGCGGATGTCCTGACCCCGCTTCTGGCGATCCAGGCCAAGTGCGGTCTCGCCTACCCGGAACGCCTCGACCGCTGGCTGCGCGCCATCCCTCGCACAGGCGGGCGCTTACCCGTCCTCATCGTTGGCGACGCCCCAGGCCCGGGATACCGCCGGCGGGCCCTCGTCGTTATGGAACTCGGCGACTTCCGCGACCTGCATGGCGAGGTCGGAGGGGTCCGATGAGGGACCTTGATGTCTCCCGCGCCCCGAGGGAACATGCCCAGCCCCCGGTCGGGGGAAGGCAGGCGACGGAGGTCAAGGTGACGGCGGTCGAGCGGAGCGACGGGCAGCAGCGCCTCGCTCGGGTCGCGGCCATCATCGCCGCCGACCGTGAAGGCCAGGCGAGGCGGGCGGCGTGAGTATCGCGCTCTACGCCAGAGTCTCGTCGGAGCGCCAGGAGCGCGAGCAGACGATCGACTCGCAGGTCGCCGCGCTGGAGGCCTTCGCGCTGCGCCTGGAAGGCACCATCGAACGCTACGCCGACGACGGCTTCCACGGCGGGACGCTCGAGCGCCCGGCGATGTCGAGGCTCCGCCAGGCCCTCGCCGCGGGCCTACACGAGGCCCTCGTCGTCTACGACATCGACCGCCTGAGCCGTGATCAGGCCGATCTTTACCAGGTCGTCTATCGCGAGGTCATCGGGCGCGGCGTCGCCCTCTACGTGGCCAAGACCGGCGCCCGCTTCGAGGACACCGCCGAGGGCGACGCCCTGTTCGCGATGTTCGCCGCCTTCGCCAAGATCGAGCGCCGGCGCATCGGCGAGCGCGCGCGGCGGGGCGCCAAGCACCGCGCCGCGGTCGAGGGCCGCAAGAACGGCGGCATCGCCGCCTTCGGCTTCGCCCTCGAGGACGGCCGCTACGTGCTCGTGCCCGACGAGGTGGCCTGGTGCCGGCGCATGAGCGAGTGGCTGCTCGAGGGCATCACGCCCGGGCGCATCGCCGAGCGGCTCAGCCTCCACGGCGTGGGTACTCGCTACGACACGCTCGGCATCGTGCGCAAGGGCTCGCGGCGCCTGCCCAACACCTGGTACCCCGACCAGGTACGGAAGGTGCTGACCGACCGCCTCTACGCCGGCGAGTGGGTCTACCACGCCTGGGATGGCAGCGAGGTGGTGGTCCCGGTGCCCGCGATCTTCACGCCGGCCGAGCAGCAGGCCCATCGGCTGCAGATCAGCCGCAACATCGCCACCCGCAAGCGCGCGGACGGACCGCTCAACATCCTGCGTGGCCTTGTCGTCTGCGGGAAGTGCGGGCGGCGCTACGTGGCCGGCTATGCCTCGTCCCAGCGCATCTACCGCTGCGGCGTCTGGCACCACCCCAAGCGACTGCGCGACTGCGCGAACAAGGGCTGGACCGCCAAGCGCCTAGAGGGGATCGTCTGGTCGGTCGTGGAGGCCTTCCTGCAGGATCCGGTGACCGCGCTCGCCGCGGTCGAGGCCCAAGGCCATGACACCGATCAGCCGGAGCTGCGGATCGCCCAGCTGGAGCGGCGCCTCGCGGAGCTGGACGCCGAGGACGCGCGTGTGCGCGATGGCTTCCGGCAGGGCATCTGGGATGCCGCCGGAACGCGGGCCGAGCTCGAGCGATCTGCCAAGGCCCGGAAACTCATCGACGACGAGCTCATCGAGATCCGGTCGCGGGTCGCGCACCGGGCGCGGATGGCGGACCTGGAGCAGGCCGCCGCCGAGCTGCGTGCGCACCTGCCCGTCCTGTCGCATGACGCTCGCGGCGCCGTGCTCGCCGAGCTGGTCGAACGCATCACCGTCACGGAGGGACTCGTGGAGATCCAGCTCATCGTCCCGACGAGAGAGACAGGCCAGGCGGTCCCAGGTGACCACGCTGTGGTACTCGGTGAAGGTTTAGACTGGCCGCATGATCAAGCAGCCCGTCGCCTACATCCGCAAGTCGAAGGTCACCAGCGATCGGCACGTGAGCTGGGACGTGCAGGAGCGCGAGGTCCGCGCACTCGCGGCGCGCCACGGGGACAACGGCGAGCGCCTGGTGCTCCTATCCGACTGGTCGAAATCGGGCCGAGCCGGCAAGACGCATCTACGCGCCGACTACATGCGCTTGAAGTCAATGATCAGCGAGGGCAAGGTCTCAGCGCTGTACGGCTACTCCCTCTCGCGACTTGGCCGGTCGGTCTCCGAACTGAGCAACCTATTCGACGTCTGCGCGGAGCGTAAGGTGCCCGTCCGGCTCGTGGTCGACTCCATCGACACATCAACAGCGTCGGGGCGGATGATGGCCAACATCCTGAGCAGCGTCGCGCAGTTCGAGGCCGAGGTGGCGGGCGAGCGCATCGCCGATGCTCTCCGCGTTCGACGTGATCGAGGCGACGTGCTCGGCCTGCCGCCCTACGGCTACCGGCTGGTCAACGGTCGGCTCGAGCCCAACCCCGACGAGCCCTTGCAGCCGATCATCGACGCGTATCGCGCCACCGGCTCGGCATTCGCGGTCGCACGGGCGCTTAACGAGGCGGGCTTGCGCACGCGGCGGGGACGCCTATGGAGCTCCAAGGTGATCGGCGACGTGCTTCGACGCGAAGGTCTCACGACCCGCCGTCGTCCGCGACCTGGGGCGAAGGCCGAGGCCGACTGGATTACCTATCAGCTGCTGCGCTGTCACTGCGGCAACACGATGACCCCAATGGATCGACGATCGCCCCGGGTAACGTGCTGGCGATCACGGCACGATCCCGAACATTCGCGACCGTTCGGTATCGCCGAGAGCAAGCTTCTACCGGCCATTCGAGCCGAGGCTGACCGCTTTGACCCGGACGTAGACATCCTTCAGGACGAGCAGGACAGCGAACGCCTGCAGGCCATTGGCGCTCGACGTGAGCGCGTGATCGACCTGTTCGTCAACGGCATCATCGACAAGGCCGACCGTGACCGCCGACTGTCGGCGCTGGATGCGGAGGCGGAGATTGTCGAGACAACGACCAGGCTGCGCGCGGTTCCTCAACGCATCGACTGGGACCGCTGGTCGGCGAGGGAAATCAACAACGTGCTTCGTGTCTACTTCGACCGGATCGAGCTCGGCCCTGACCTAATGCCGACTCGCTTCGTATGGCGCCTGCCGGCCGAGTACCTGACGTGACATCCGTCTACTACGCGATCGCCGGAGAGCCTCATGCCACGCTGCCCGAGGGCGTCGAGGACTGGCAGGCGGGCCTTCGGTATGCCGTCCTCCCCTGGCGCTGCCCGCAATGCGACCAGCTCGTCGCAGAGATGGTCATCACCATCACCAAACGGTGCATGACGGTGCTCACCACCGGGCCGGCAACGCGACAACCAAATGCCGACCGCGATGGCCTTCCCTACTACGGACCCACCAAGCGAGCCATGCGCGGCAAAACACCGCGGCGACATCCAGAACGCCTGGCTCATGCTTCGTTCCTTCGTGCTCGGCGGGATCCGAGCAGTTCCGGTGCAGACTACGTAGGCAACTACGACCCGATCGAGCACACGACGTTCGACACCATCTGCGATAACTGCCCGCTGCGTGTGCGAATCCAGCTGCCAGAGCGCTAGCAGCGCTGCTACACTCATAGGCGTCTAGGCACCCGGCCCGGTCGCCGAGCGCGACCTCATCGGGGAAAGTTCCGCAGGTGCGCCTGCGTGGAGGCTTTCCTACATGCCGGGAGCGATCCCCACCAAAGACCCCGTGAAGGTCATGGCTGGCCTTCAGGGTGCCCGCCGACGCTGGGGCGAGCCGCGCGTCCTGCGACTTACCGACCTCGATCCTCGCATCCGTGAAGCCGTCTTGGCCCTCGTCAGGGCCGACGAGGCCGCCAGGCAGGCGGCGGAAGGCGGGCAAACATGAAGCCCGCCCAGATCACTCCGAGCGGGCCGTCAGACAGCCCTGATGCTAGCACTCGCCAAGCCCTGCGATCGGCCATCAACGCCGCGGTGTTCGAGCTGCGCGAGGCCAAGGCGCGTGGCGATGCCCACCGCGCTGCGCAGTGGGCCCTCTTCATTAACGAGACGACGAACATCATCATCGGCGAGCAGCGGCGCCGGAGGCTGCCGTGAGCGCGCACGAGGCTTCTCCGGTCGACGTTCGGACGCTGAGCGACAACGACTTGGCCGTACTGGTCCTCCAGGGCGAAATGAGGTTCAGCGACGAGCCCGTCGACCCGCTGGCCGTGGCGGCCAGGGACGAGCAGTACCGCCGGATGCACGTCGAACCGCGCCATCGCCGCCGCATGGACGGGATCGAGCGAGCGAAGGCTGAGGCGGGCTCTCCGCCCGTTCTGCTCGACGTGGAGAAGTACGAGCGTCCCCGGCTGCTCGATCCGCGCGTCTGGACGGTCTGTGAGCTGGCCGCCCTCCCGAGCGCGGATGAGGAGTACGTCATCGCCAACGGCATCCTCACCCGCGGCGGGAAAATGCTGGTCTACGCCAAGTCAGGCGCCGGCAAGACCACGCTGCTCGACTTCCTCGCCGGGCCACTGGCGACCGGGAAGCCGTTCCTCGGCCGGTTCGAAATCGACCGGCCTCGGCGCGTCCTGGTCGTTCAGGGCGAGCTCTCGATCGCCGAGATGGCCTCACACGCGCAGCAGCTCGTCGGTGCCGGCTTCGACTCCGACAACCTGATGTTCGCGCGCATGACCGACCTCAAGCTGCCTGACGGTGAGCAGCGGTTGCGCATGCTGATCGGCGCCACGGGCGCCGAGGTCGTGGCCTTTGACCCTTGGTATCGGCTGTTCAGCGGCGAGTCGTCGGACAAGCCAGAGAGCGTTGGGGCCATCTTCGACGTGTGCGACCGTCTGCTCAATGCCAACCTCATCGAAGCGGCCATCGTCGTGCACCACGCCAACGTGACCGGCCTGCGCACGGCGGGCTCGTGGATGTTTGAGGGCTGGCCCTCGACGATCCTGCGGCTCGAGAAGGTCGCCGGCGTTCCCCACCAGCGCATCCTCACGTTCGAAAAGGTGCGTGCGCCGTCGTCAACGCTGCTCGACGAGCGCCTACAGGTTGCGCTCGGCGAGCAGGGCTACCTGTGCGTCGACGTGGCCGAGCCGTCGACCGGCGCCGGGCCGATGTTGGCCGTCCAGATCGTGCGCGATGCCGGCGGTCAGCTGCATCGCAAGGACCTGCTGGCCAGGTTGATGACGGTCGGCCGTGTCAAGGAGCGGGCAGCCAACAAGTACCTCGGGGAAGCGGTCCAACAACGGCTGCTTGAACCGGTGGCCGATGGTCAGCAGAAGCTCTACCGAGTGGTCACGGAGGACCCGTCGTGACCGTGCACTACTCGTGCACTAGTCGTGCACAGGTCGACTTGTGCACCCCCCCTTATATATCCCCCCCTGTGCACAAGTCCGACCGTGCACTTGTCGTGCACAGGTCGGACACCCCGACCTGTTCCTCGGAAGGGACGGGTAGTAGGCCGAACCCGCCCGTGACTCGCCGCTGCACGCTGCCGGCTGACCGTGGCGCATGCATCCGCCGATGGCAGCGGAGGGCGGCCGCATGAGCGTCGACGCGCTGGTGTTCCTGATCGCCGGCTGCCTGCTGCTCTACCTGATCTTCGAGCAGCTGTTGCGGCCGCGTCATGGAAGGGACGACCAGGAATGAGCTATCACCGCTGCGCTGCCTGCAAGGAATGGATGACCCCCGGCGAGGCAATCCGCGCCACCGAGCGGCAATCCGGCCGCGAGTACCTCGTCCACCGGCCAGGGATCAACGGCGGCTGCCTGATCACGGTCGGGCCGCGCCAGCGAACGGCAATCGAGCTGCTCGACCCCAGGGCAGCCCGGCTACTAGATGCGGCCGGCACGTCCGGCCACGCTTCGGCCCCGGTCGGGAGCGAAAGGGCAGGCGTCCCTGGAGCTCCCGGCCGGACTACCTGAAAGGACTGACCCATGCCAACCATCCGCGTGATCACCGACCGAGGGCAGAAGCCCTCCACGGTCCGCGTGCTGACCGACAAGCAGCCGGCCGAGCCCAAGAAGGAGACCAAGAAGTGACCCTGTTCCGACCGCCCAACGTGCGCGACCTGCTCAGGAAGGCGCAGGAGCCGTCCAGGGCCCCGCAGAGGCCCGCCAGGCAGCAACAGAAGCGGGCGCCGGCGGTGGTCGACCTGCTCAACTACCACGAGCTGTTCGCCGCCAGGCGCGAGCGCATCCCCGGCCGCCTGACCGGGCAGTCGCCTCTCATCGCGCCGACCGAGCTGATCGGGGCAGCGGCTGAGGCCATGGACCATGAGGTCCGGCAGGAGGCTGGCAGGCTGCTGGCCGCTCACGCGCCCTACCGCATGACGGGCGTTACGCCGGGGGAACCACCGGCCCGCGGCCAGGCGGCCATCGTCGGCCGGGTGGCCAGGGCGGGCTACACCTGGCAGCTGACCCCCGACCGGGAGGCGGTGGCCGTCACCAGCCGCGATGGGCGCTCGACGCGGGAGGCCAACGAGGCCATCGCCCTCGTGACCCCGTTCCTGCTCGCCGATGCCCGTTCCGAGGTGCTGCGCTGCGCGTTCTGCGATGAGCCGGCCTGGACGATCGCCCTGGGCGGCGCCGTCGTCTGCGAAGGGCACCTGGCGTGAGCGGCGACGAGGGGCAACCAGATGAGGGCCGGCCCGCCGGTCCGGGGCATCTCACGGCACGGCACGGGCTGGCAAGCGTCCGGCCCGGCCGTGTCGCCCAATCCCGAGAGGAGAACGTCGCATGAGCTTCGCAATCCGATCCACGTCGACGGCACCGATACCGCTCGAGAAGGTCCAGCTGCTGGGCAACGTCGGCGGCGATGACTACGGCGTCATCAACGGCCGCGAGTACGTCATCCCGCCCACCCTCTCCGACGAGCCTGGCACCTGGGCCGAGCGCCGGGGGGCCGTCGTGCTCAGCGTCCCCCGCTACGAGACAGACAACGGGCGCCGCCTCGAGACGGGCCGGCGCTTTCGGCGGGGGCTCGAGGTGGAGAAGGGCACCTATGCCCGGTTGCGGGAGGAGGCCCAGGAGGCGGAGGCGCGCAAGGATCGGGCGAACCGCCCCCTGCCGGTGGATGCCCTGGCCAACATCCTGGCCCTGCGCCAGCGGCTGCCGCTGTACATCCAGCCGACGCTCGGCAGCGGCGACTCGCAGCCGCCTCGAGCGGTCGACGCTCCCCGCGTGAAGACCAACGGGGCTTTCGTGGAGGGGCGCCCTCGACCGCGGGGGGCCCGTGAGCTGGTGGGGGAGCTGCAGCGACAGGGACTGGCCTTCGAGCTGGCATCGTCGGGCAAGCTGCTGGTCGGTGCCCCGCGCGGGCGCCTGCGCAATGACCAGCTCGAGGCTGTCGCCCAGGCCGAGCGGCTTATCGTCGGCGTGCTGACCGGGCAGCCGGTGCGCTGCGAGCTCGACCACGGCAAGAGCGACGCGCCAGAAGCCGTGACCATCGCGCCGATCAACGTCGCCGTCTGCGAGCGATGCCTGCGCGAGCGCGAGGTCGGAGCGTGAGCGAGCGACTGCGCGACGAGTGGCGACGTGACGGCGGTTTTTTAGTCAGCGGCAACGCTGCGGACGCCCCTGCTCCGGAATCCCTCCCCCCGGTCCCGCTATCCGCCGAGAGGCGCTGCCAAGAGCCGGGCTGCGACGAGCAGCCCTACGTCTCGCCCGCGGGCTACCGAAAGAGCCGCTGTGCCCGCCACAGGGCCGCTCAGAGGCGGCCTGAGGGCAGTTCCGCCCGCAATCCCGCGTACTGGCATCTCGACGCCCTCGAGGGCCGCTGAGGTGCCGCACCAGCGCAACCCACGCGACCGCAGCCTGATCGCCACCGACCGCCGCGCCTGGTCGCGGCTGCGGGCACGGATCATCGTCCGCGACAAGGGCATGTGCCAATCGTGCGGCGCGGCCAACGCTGCCGAGGTCGACCACATCGTGCCCCGGTCAAAGGGTGGCGGCGACGAGCCGCACAACCTCCAGCTGCTGTGCCACCAGTGCCATGCCAAGCGGCGCCGGCTGAGCGCGGCCGATGTATGGCGCGGCGGGCTGACGGCGGACCACTCGAGCTTCGTGCGGCGGCCGGCCACGGACGAGCCGGCGCTCTACCCCGTCCACAACTGCGGCACGCCTGAGCTGCCGTCGATCCGCGGCAACATGCAACTGCCCCGCTGGGAGGGCGAGGGCTGCCCGCCAGGCTGCCCCCAGGCCATCGGCTGAGGAGTAGACTCGCCAGGGGGCTGACCGCGCTGATTCAGCGCAGGTTTAACCCAGGAGCGGGGGAAGCCGCTTGGGACTGGTAGGGTGGCTGGTCGACCGCGAAGGCAGACGAAAGAGTAGCGGGCTCGCGTACTACCGGATGTGGCCCGTCCAGCGGAAGGGCTCGAACCTATACGTGCACCGTGACCAAGGGTACAAACCGCTGGAGCCGACGGGCGAGTACATACGAGCCGACACCCTAGCCTTCGAGTTCATCGAAAAGTGGGAGCGCCACTACTACATCCCTACCGTACTGCTTGAGTCGGGAAGCGTGGTCACCATATCTCGCTCGCAGCTGCTGATGGACCTACTAGAGGGGAGCTGAGCGTTAGACCCGGCGGCCTTTTTGGTTTCCCGCTTGCCAGTAGTTGGGAGCGGCGGTAGAACACGCGGTGTCCAGAACCTGTGCAGAGGAGGCGGGCGGTTCGCGTGTCCGAAACCATCACCGAGCTTCGAATGCTGACCGACGAGGAGCTGGTCCAGCGACACGATCGTTTAGCAACACACACCGTTGTTGGGACTTCCCACTACCTCGAAGAGTTGCGACGGCGGGATGCGGCCCGCAACGAACACCGGATGATCGCGCTTACCGAGCACGTCCGGCTCCTCACTCTCGTCATCACCGGCCTGACCCTTGCCAACGTCGTCCTGGTCGGCTGGGCTCTATTGGCGCTTTAGGCCCCGGACGCTGCCGCTTGGCCAGTGGTCTCCGTCGCGGCGTGGCCCACCGACCCTTGCGATCTAGATGCCAACGGCCGTAACATTCTTTTCGCTTCGTCTCGAGAGGGTAGGGTGAGGGGCAGACTTCGGGGCTCAAGTCGCTGGCTGCTTGTTTCCATACTCGTCGTTACAGGGTGCAGCCAAGGATTGTCGGATGCTGCGTGGGTCTGGTGTCAGGAGAACTACTACTCCGGCGTCAGGCAGGCTGCGATCCGTCTTGGGCTTATGTCAGCTCCACAGTGGGAAGCCGACTTTGGATTTGACTACGGTCCGAACTACCAACTCCTACGTTCTCATCCAGCGTTTGTGCGGGTTTGCCATGAGATCTACTCCGCCGCGCGTAAACCGGCCCCCGGAGACGGCCAAACGCTGACTGACGCGGAGTTCGACTGGTGCTATCTGACCGGCGCCAAAGATGACCCCGTCAGGGGCGAATACAATCTCGATCAGACCGCGGCCGAACTTGGCCTGTTGAAGCGCAACCAGTCCGGACGGGGTAGGCCAACTTGGGAATGGCACGGCAGCCATCCCCAATCCCATCCGGACTTCATACGGGCATGTAACGCCGCGTTTGAGAGCCGGTGACTGGCGGCGACCATGACCCGGCCGTCTTGGCGTACTAGGGGCGCCGTGAGCGCCCGATAAGTGACAGTGAAGCCGGCGCGGCTAGGGTCGACCCTGCTGCTGACCTACACCCGCCCGGAGGCCTGAACGTGAGCGATCGTCACCTAGCCTGGGATGAGCTGACGGCGGCCACGCCGCCAGGCTGGCAAATCGGCCGGCCTAGCTACCACCACGAGCGCGACGAGTGGTTGCTGTACGCCTTCGACCCGGCCGAGCGCCCCGTCGTGGGTAGGCGCTCGAGGGAGTGGCAGGCTGTGGCGCCGACCGAGGAAGGGGTCATCCGCGAGATGGCCCGCTGCCTGCGCGAGATCGGCAAGGGCCGCTGGCCTAGGTAGCTTACGGACCCTCGGTGCCTGGGAACGTGGGCGCTGTGGACTTGCGAATGAGCACGTAGAACTTCCGCGCGGCCACAATTTCAACGATCAGTCCGATGGGCCCTTTATAGGGGAAGCGAATGAGCGCAACCCGTCGAGAGGCCCGCAAGGCTGGGGGAGTCGGGGCTTCAGATCAAGTTGCCGGTCTTGGCTCGATTGCACCTCTGGCAGAGCAGTTGCAGGTTGCGAGCCGTGTTCGAGCCACCTTTGGAGAAGGGGATGATGTGGTCGAACTCCAGGAGCTGTCGGTCCCCGCATTTAACGCAGGCGCCGCCGTCTCGCTTCCAGACAAACATCTTGACCTCATCGGAGATCGTTTCTCGCCTGCGTGCCGCCGGTGAGACCACCGAGGCCGGGGTAGGTGTACGGTGTCGCGAAGACTCGCTGCGCCATTCGTCAAGAATTCGTTGCCTCGCTCCGGGCACCTGGCTCGTGTCCGACTCGCAGTACTTGCACAGCACGATCAGGTCGCTTGCCATCGGGCCCCGCCCTGTGGGCTCGGCCTCTACCCAGGCAAAACGGAGGAAGACAGTGGTCTGACAACTCAAGCAGCCCCCCGAGTTCCGGCTCATTACGGCTGCCCTGACCTTGGTTGGGATACCCTCGATGTTGGCATCGACCAGCAGGTCGCCCTCTGTAGATTGCGAGCGCGGTACGTCGCTGGCGGCCTGCTTCGCCTCAGCCGCAGGCCGGCGTTGGAGGGCAGAAGACAGCGGTCGAGGCCAGTCCCACTCAGAACCCTGAAGCGTGAACATCGATACGGTTCCGCACTTGCCGCACTTGAAATTGTGGTGTCGAGTCACTGACTTCTTCCGGTAGTCCTTTGGCCCAACGTGGCGTATCGACACATCACGCATCTCGACTCCCACAGGTTGCCAGCCTCGCCACCCGGGCGCCTCAAGGCAAGCCGGACACTCACTTGCTCCCGACCCGCGTGCCCGCGGGCGCCGCCCGCATGCCGCACCTGAGAGCCATCCACATCCATGTGGACCAATCAACTGTTCAGCATCACGCGAAGTTGGGTTCACGGGATCATCATCATGTCACGGTACGCCTGCCTCAGGGCCGACGACACCACACTCGCGCTGCCCTCGTCCTGCAATAACCCTATGAGCTGTGGCCCGGCCGCCCTCGCGGGCTGCGCCCTCGGCCCGCCACGACACGTCCGCGAGATCGCCCGGTGTCTGCGAGAGATCCGCGAGGCCGCTGGCCGAGGTAGGCTAAACCTACACCTTGCAGTGGTATTCCGTCTTCTCGCCTCCGCCGCGATAGTCGTTGGTGGCGATCGAGAACGTCGTGACCGACTTGCCGCTGGCGAGCTTGCGCAACTCGGGGGGTCTGGTCAGACGGCCGACGATGGTGACCCTGTTCATTTGCCTGAACCTCCGGGCGGACGGCGGGATCTCTTGACCCGGTCACCCTAGCCGGAGGGGCTGGTCGGCCCGTTAGCGGCCGCTTAGCGCCGGCTTCAGGTCCGCTCGTGGATGGCCCGGGCAGCCGCGATGCCGGACTCCAGCGAGCCCTGGATCCACGCGTGGTACAGCGAGCAATGCTCGCCCGCGAAATAGACGCGGCCCTCCGGTCTCGAGATCGCGTCGTGCAGGGCTGTCTGCTGGCCCGGGGCGAAGAGCGCAAATGCGCCGCGCGCCCAGCGGTCCCCGTACCACGCATGCGAGTCCCCGACCTCGAACTCCTCGATGATGCCGGGGTGCAGCTGCTCGAGGTCCTCGAGGGCCTGCTCGACGCGCGTCTCCCTATCCATCGAGCCCCACTGCAGCGCGTCCTGACCCCAGGTATAGCTGGCCAGCAGCACTCCGCGCGTGGTCGACCGGTCGGGCGTGGGGTAGTTGACCCGCCGGATGGGCAGGTCGGTCACCGACGCGCCGCCGTAGATGCCGTCGTTGGCCTCCCACAGGCGGCGGCGAACCTGGATCAACACCTTCGTCGAGGCGTGATAGTTGAGCTGCCTGATCGCCCGCTCCTTCTCCCGCGAGAACCGACGCTCGACGGTACGCAGCACCGAGAACGGGACGGTGCAGATGGCGTAATCGCCGCGCAGCGAATAGCGGTCGGGGCCCTGGCGACAATGCAGGGTGATGCCGTCGTCGTCCTGCTCGATCGCGCGAACCTCGACCCCCATCCGGACGCGATCCTGCAGCTCCGAATAGAACGCGTTGGGCAGTCGGTCCATGCCGCCCTCGATCTCGACCATGTCCACATAGGCCCGGCCGAGGTCCTCGCGCAGTATCTCGACCAGTGCGTGGTGCATGTCCGACTCGAGGAAGTTCATCACCGCGTAGTACTCGATCGCTCCCTCCGAGAAGCCCTTCTCCTTGAGGAACTCGTAGAGGGAGTACTCGTCGTAGCGCCGAACGATCTCCTCCCACGCCTCGTCACCGGCCTGCTCGATCATCTGACGAATCTCCGAGGTCGCCTCCTGCCATAGATCCTCGGATGTCCGGCCACTCTCGTGCGCAGCCAGCTCGAAGGGCAGCCGGTGAGGTTGCTCGAGGGCCTCCTGCATGGTCATCCGCACGCCCCCGACGTGAACGAGGCCGCGGGGATTGCCGGTCACAAACTCACGCAGCGGCAGGCCAAAACGGCGGCAGTATTCGAGCGTCAGGGTGTGCGCCCGCGGTATGCGCATCGCGCCCGCTTCCGCGTACAGCCCGGGGGCAAAGGTGCGCAGCGTGTAGATCCGCCCGCCCACCCGGTTCTGCGCTTCGAGCACGGTGACCTTGTGGCCCTGCCGCTGCAGCTCGTGGGCCGCTACCAGGCCAGCGATCCCGCCGCCGATGACCAGAACCCTCTTGCGCTCGCCGGGCCGCTCTTCCAGGCCTGCGGTCGGAACGGTCAGCACCTCTGCCGAGGGCGGCGGCGCCAGGTCCGGCGGAGGCTGGGGCATGGGATCGATCTCGTCGTCGAAGGGCGATGCCTCTGCGGCGGCTTTTCCCTCCCCCGTGGCTCGCTGGTCACTCACGGAATAGCTCCCTTCTGGGCAGGCCGGTGCGCTGGGCAACCTCGCGAGCGGCCGATGACCTGCTCGCTCCCTCCCGCACCAGGCGGCCGACCTCCACCCTTGCCTCCTCCAGGCCGACGGAAGGCGCCGCCCGATCGGCTTCCGCCCCGCCGACGACGATGGTCACCTCCCCGCGGACGGGGTGCTCTGCGGCCCAGTCGGCGAGCTCGCCCAGCGACCCGCGACGGACCTCCTCGTGCAGCTTTGTCAGCTCGCGACAAAAAGCCGCCCTGCGCTCACCACCACACGCCGCCGCGAGGTCGGCCAGGGTGCCCGCGGTGCGTCCGGGCGCCTCGAATAAGACGGTCGTGCGCTGGTCGACGCAGATGCGCGCGAGCGCCTCCCGCCGCTCCCGACCCCTGCGTGGCAGAAAGCCTTCGAACCCCCAGCGAGCGGCCGGCAACCCGGCGGCGACGAGCGCCGCCAACACGGACGATGGTCCGGGCACGGGCACTACCCTGCCGCCTCGTTGGGACCATTCGGCGACGAGGTCTTCACCCGGGTCGCTGACCAGCGGCGTGCCGGCGTCCGTCACCAGCGCCAGGTCGGCGCCGCCGGCAAGATGGCGCAGCAGCTGCTCGCGACGAGCCGGGGCCGACTGAGCGTGGAAGCTGGTCAGCGGCGTTGCTATGCCGTGCCGCGCCCACAAGCGCCGGGTGAGGCGCGTGTCCTCCGCCGCCACCAGCGGCACGGACCGAAGGACCTCGAGAGCGCGGAGCGTTATGTCGCCCAGGTTCCCGATCGGGGTGGCGACCACGTATAACGTTCCGCCGGTGTCTGACACGCTCCGTCGACGCTCAGCCGGACGGCCCCGGCCGTCGGCGCGGGTACAGATAGTCGACGCCGGGCGTACGCAGCGACAGCTTGGCAACAGGGGCCATCTGCCGCTTGAACTCCGAGCCCGCAATCAGCCGTTCGACCCGGACGATGTTGGCAGGCTCGAAGCCCATCGCGCGGAGGCCGTCCCGTCCTCGTCGCCGATCGACCAGCCAATGGAGGATCCGGTCGATCTCGGCGTAGCTGAGCCCAACCTCCTGCTCGTCGGTCTGGCCTGCCCACAGGTCGGCGGTGGGTGCCTTGCGCAGGATCGCGTCGGGCACGCCGACAGCCACGGACAGTTGGCGCACCTGGCTCTTGAACAGGTCGCCGATGGGCTGGAGCGCTGCGGCATTGTCCCCGAAGATGGTCGTGTAGCCGAGCAACGATTCGGTCTTGTTGCTCGTGCCGAGCACGAGCCCGTTCCACGCGGCGGAGTGGTCGAACAGCACGGCCATGCGGGCTCGGGCGGCGAAGTTGCCAAGACGCAGGTGGCTTGGTTTATCGGAGCTGGCCAGCGCCCGGTCGAAGTAGCCATCGACGAGCGGGGTGATCTCGATCACCTTCGCCGCGCAACCGAGTTCTGCCACCACCGCCTCGGCGTCAACGCGCGAGGCGGGTGAGGAGGTCCGGTACGGCATCAGCAGGCAGAGCAGGTTAGCCGGGCCGATGGCCTCGGCGGCGAGGTACGCGACCAGCGCCGAGTCGATCCCTCCCGACAGCCCCAGCACTGCCCGATCGAAGCCCGTTTGGTCCATGTGGCTGCGGATGAAGCGCACGATTATCCGGCGCGCCATGGAGGTGTCGATCAGCAGCTCCTCGGGCAGCTCCCAGGGCACGCCGCGAGGCGACGGCGCTGCGGTCTGAGAGTCGTCAGCCACCGGGCCAGGTGTCATCAGGCAGGCCGCCGCCACTTCGGATCACCCGCTCGAGCTGGCGCAGCAGGAGCTCGGGCCGCTCGTCGCGCATGAGCGGCGTTGCGACACGCTGGCGGCGCACCTCATCGGTATCGATCTCAACGACGAAGAGCCCCTCGTCGTGGAGCGGCGCTCGGTACGCCGACTGACCGCCCGGGTCGACCACTTCTGAACCGCCCCAGAAGGTCACCGACTCCTCGACGCCGACGCGGTTGACGAAGACCACGTAGCTGCCGGTGAGCATCGCGTACGTGCGCAGCAACGGGCGCCAGGACTCTGCGGTCCCCAGCCCGCCCTCGACAGCCGCGGCCACGTCGCGCCCCGGCGACGAGGAGATGTTCACCAGCACGTGGGCGCCGTCGAACGCGTGGAGCAGCGGAACGCCGAGATGCCAGAAGTCCTCGCAGATGGATATGCCCATCCGCAGACCGAGCCGGCTGTCGACCGCCCTGAGCACCTCGCCGCCACCGAAGAACCGGCGCTCGTCAAACAGCCCGTAGCTCGGCAGATAGGCCTTGCGCACCACGTGCGCCACCCGGCCTTCCTCCAGCAGCGCGGCGGCAACGTAGAGCCGATGGTCTGCGGACTCCTCCACGAACCCGACCACCATGCTCAGGTCCGGGCCGGCGGCCTCCGCCAGGTCAAGCAGGCGCGGGTCGTCGGCGCGCATCGCCACTTCGGCATTGAGATCCTGCAGCATGTAACCGGTCAGGCCCAGCTCAGGAAAGACGAGCAGGTCGACGCCTTCGCCGCGCGCCTGCGCGAGCAGCTGGCGATGCGCTCGGACGTTGGCTTCCAGATCGCCCAGCCTGGCATCGATCTGGGCCATCCCCACGCGCAGCTTCGACATCAGGCCGAGTCTAGCCCGGGGCAGCTCAGTGCGGCAGGACCTCGTCGGGCTGCGAGGGCACCGCCGGCTCATTCGGCACTGAGGTCAGCGGCTGGCCTCCGCCATCGACCGCAGTGTCGAGGGCCGAGCTATGCGCGCTCGCCGCTTCGACGAGGCTGTTGCGGCGCTCGAGCGGAATGAGCTCCTCGGAGAAGTGACAGGCCGCTGCGTGGCTGGGCCGCAGCTCGCGCAGCATCGGATCGTCAGTCACGCAGCGCTCGGGATTTCCCAGCTCGCGGCGCAGCCAGCAGCGAGTGTGGAAGCGACAGCCACTCGGCGGATTGACCGGCGAGGGGACATCACCGCGCAGGATGATCCGCCGGCGCTTCGTCTCGACCCTTGGGTCAGCGATCGGCACGGCACTGACGAGCGCATGCGTGTACGGGTGGAGCGGCTCGCGGTACAGGTCAGCGGACGACGACAGCTCGACCACTCGACCCAGATACATGACCGCGATCCGGTCGCTGATATGGCGCACGACCGACAGGTCATGAGCGATGAACAGGTACGTCAGGTTGAACTCGCCCTGAAGCTCCCGCAGCAGATTGACGATCTGCGCCTGGATGCTGACGTCAAGCGCCGAGACCGGCTCGTCGGCAGCGATGAAATCGGGCTTGACGGCCAGCGCCCGCGCGATGCCGGCACGCTGTCGCTGGCCGCCGCTGAACTCATGCGGGTAGCGATTGATCGCGTTCTGCGGGAGGCCCACCACGTTGACCAGCCGGCGCACTTCATCGCTGGCCGCCTTGCCACGCGCTAAGCCGTGGGTGCGCATCGGCTCCTCGAGCATGCCGCCGATGGTCATCCGTGGATTGAGGCTTGCGTATGGATCCTGGAAGATCATCTGCATCCGGCGGCGCATCCGGCGCAGCTCCTCCCCGCGCAGGGCCGAGATGTCCTGACCGTCGAAGCGGATGGTGCCGGCGGTGGGGTCGTACAGCCTGATCACGGCTCGCGCCATGGTCGACTTGCCGCAGCCTGATTCGCCGACGAGCCCGACCGTCTCGCCGCGCCTGACGCTGAGGCTCACGCCGTCGACCGCCTGCACATCTCCAACGTGACGCTCGAGCAGGATGCCGCGCTTGATCGGGAAGTGGACCTTCAGCCCATCTACATCCAGCAGCGGGCCCGCGTGCTCCGGGTGGGACCGTGTCATCGAGGCAGTCGGATCGGCTGGCCTTTCAGTCGTGGCGCTCACGGCGTCGCGAACCCTGACGGGACCATCTGCTCGCCCTCGGCCGGGTAGAAGCAGGCGATCTTGTGTCCCGGCTCCGCCCGTGGCGCCTGGGCCAGCGGCGGCATCTCCTGGCGACAGCGCTCCTGGACGTTGAAGCAGCGTGCCGCGAACGGGCAGCCGGTGATCGGGCGTGACAGGTCCGGTGGCTGCCCCTCGATGGGCACCAGCTCGACCGGCCGCTCTTCGTCAAGACGGGGTATCGAGCGCAGCAGGCCAACGGTGTAGGGGTGGCGCGGGCGCCCGTATAGCTCGGCCGTGGTCGCCTCCTCAACGATGTTCCCGGCGTACATGACGAGCACCCTGGTGCACATGCCCGCAACGACGCCCAGGTCGTGGGTGATCAGGATCAGCGCCGTGCCCTTGTCAGCGACGATCGTCCGCATCAGGTCCAGGATCTGAGCCTGGATGGTCACGTCGAGCGCCGTCGTCGGCTCGTCGGCAATGAGCAGCTTGGGCTCCAGCGCGAGGGCCATGGCGATCATCACCCTCTGGCGCATGCCGCCCGAGAACTGATGCGGAAAGTTGCCGATCCGCTCGCGCGCCTGCGGGATCCCGACCATCTCCAGCAGCTCGACCGCCCGGTCGACGGCGTCGCGGTGCTTGAGCCGCCGATGCACCTCGAGCAGCTCGGTCAGCTGGCGCTCGACGGTCAGGACCGGATTGAGCGAGGTCATCGGGTCCTGGAAGATCATCGCCATGTCGTTGCCGCGCAGCCTGCGCATCTCGGTGTCGGAGAGCTGGGTCAGCTCCTGCTCTTCGAGCCGGATGCTCGTGGCCGGGTCCACGCGCGCCGCCGGCTTGGGCAGCAGCCGCAGCATCGACAGCGCGCTGACGCTCTTGCCGCAGCCGGATTCACCGACGATGCCGAGGGTCTCGCCATGGGCCAGGTCATAGCTGATGCCATTGACCGCATGGACGGTCCGCGAGCCGCTGCCGAAGGTAATGCGCAGGTCGCGCACGGACAGCAGCGGAGAGTCGCCCACGCCATGCCGGGCGACCTCCGACTCAGGCACCTGCTGCGCCCCGACCGTCATCGGCGAAGCCTGGGATCGAGCGACTCGCGCAGCGCATCGCCGAGCAGGTTGAAGCCGAGCACGGTGATCACGATGGCGATCCCGGGGAAGAAAGCGAGGTACGGCGCGCGGCTGAGGAAGCGGTAGGTGTCGGCCAGCATCACTCCCCACTCGGGAGTTCGCGGGTCGGGCGGACCCAGGCCGAGGAAGCCGAGCGCGGCGGCATCGATCACAGCCGTGCCCAGCGCCAGCGTAGCCTGCACGATGAGTGGCCCCATGGCGTTGGGCAGCATATGCCGGAGCAGCAGTGCCGGCCCGCGCACGCCCACCGCACGAGCGGCTATCACGTAGTCCGCCTCACGCAGCGCGAGCAGGCTGCCGCGCAGGATGCGCGCGAAGATCGGGATGTTGATCAGGGCGATGGCGATGGCGATCTGCACCACCCCGCGACCCAGCCAGGCAACCACGGCGATGGCCAGCAGGAGGCCGGGAACCGACAGCATGATGTCGACCATCCGCATGATCAGTCCGTCCACCCAGCCGCGGAAATAGCCTGCCAGCGCGCCGAAGAAGACGCCGACGAGGACGCCTATGGTGACGGACATCACAGCGATGCCAAGGGTCAGACGGGCCCCGTAGACGATCCGGCTGAACACGTCCTGGCCCTGGACGTTGGTGCCGAACAGGTGGTCGCCGGTCAGCGGCGGAATGTAGCTGTTGGCCAGGTCGCCACGCACCGGATCGTGGGTGGCCAGCTGCGGGGCGAACACGGCGGCCAGCACCATCATCAGGACCATCGCGCCGCCCGTGATCGCGCCGGGATGGCGCCGCAGCCGATGGAAGGCATCGCGCCACAGTCCGATGGAGCGCTCCTCGGCGGGGGCGGTGGCTGCGGCCGCGGTCATGAGTGGCGGATCCGTGGATTGAGCAGGGCGTAGCTGACGTCAACGACCAGGTTGACCACCACGAAGATGAGCGCCAGCAGCAGCACGCCGCTCTGGATGACAGCGTAGTCCCGCGTCGTGACGGCGTCGTAGATCCAGCGACCCACGCCCGGCCAGGCGAAGATCGTCTCGGTCAGGATTGCGCCACCCAGTAGCAGGCCGATCTGCAGGCCAATCACCGTGACCACAGGCAGCAGCGCGTTGCGCAGCACGTGGCGGCCGTCGATCATCCGCTCGGGCAGCCCCTTGGCGCGGGCCGTTCGGACGTAGTCCTCGTTGATCACGTCGATCACGCTGGCGCGCGTGATGCGCATGATGATCGCCAGCGGGATGGTGCCCAGAGCGATCGCTGGTAGGACGAGGTGGCGCGCCACGTCCAGCAGGCCGCGGAAGTCGAGCGCTATCAGCGCGTCGATCACGAGCAGGTTGGTCGTACGCGGAAAAGTCTGCATGGCGAGGTCTATCCGCCCCTCGGAAGGCAAGACCGGGAACTGGATGGCAAAGAGGTATTTGAGCATCAGCCCCAGAAAGAAGATCGGGATGCTGATCCCGATCAGGGAGCCGACCGTGCCCAGCTGGTCGACCCATGTTGCCCGTCGCTTGGCGGTGATCATGCCGAGCGGGATGCCGACGGTGACGGCGAACAGCATGGCCGCCAGGGCCAGCTCGATGGTCGCCGGGAAGCGCTGGGCGAAGTCGGCCACGACGTCACGGTTGGTAATGAACGAGCGTCCCAGGTCGCCCCGCAGCAGACCGCCCATGTAGCGCAGGTACTGCTCGTGCAGTGGCAAATCCAGACCGAGCGCCGCGCGCACGCGAGCGTAGTTCTCCGGGGTCGCGCGCTCGCCGAGGATCGTCGTCGCGGGATCGCCGGGCAGCAGGTGGATGAAGACGAAGATGAGCAGCGTCAGCCCGATCAGGATCGGGATCAGCAGGAGCAGCCGGCGAACGATGAAGCGGGTCATCGGCTGACGGTTCTCGTCTCGCTGTTACAGGAAGAGCCTCGGACGTGGTCCGAGGCTCTTCCCTTGGTGGTCCGCGTCAGCGGAGGCTTACTGGTCCTGGCTCAGCCAGACGCCCTTGAAGGACTCCGAACCCGTCGGCGCGGGCACGTAGCCCTCGACGTGGGGCTCGAAGGCAAGCGCCGTGTCGCCATGGACCATGGTCACGAAGCACGCGTTCTCGTGAATGATGCGAGCGACCTCATTGAAGGCAGCCGCGCGCTCGTCGAACTCGTACGACGTGTTGGCCGTCTCGAAGGCCTCACGCAGGCCCTCCGGGTCGCAGTTGAACTGCTGGTTCGGCTCACCATTGCGAAGGTCGAAGTGGTAGCCGTACCAGTTCCACGGGTCGTCGTAGTCCCCGGTCCAGCCCAGCCAGTACATGTCGTACTGGGCGGTCGTCGCCGCAGGGATGTACTCAGTGCCCCAGATGGCGCTGCCCGTGGTGACCTCGAAGCCGGCCTCCTCGAGCATGGTGATGGTGGCCTCGGCCAGGCCCTGCGGATCCGGCATGTACGGCCGAGTAACCTCGGTCGGATACCAGAACTGGACCTGCGGGGGGTTGTCCGGGCCGTAGCCGGCGTCCGCCAGCAGCTCGCGGGCGCGGTCGACGTTGTACTCGTAGGTCGGCACACCGGCGCTGACCTGCTCATACCAACCGCTGGTCGGCGGCATGAAGATGTCGGCGACGCTGCCGCGTCCCCCGTAGAAGGGCTCGATCAACGCCTCGCGGTTGAGCGCGTGGGCCACCGCCTGGCGAACACGAACGTCGGACAGCGGTCCGTCCTCGGTCGCCGTCGGGTTGATGCCCAGGTAGAGCGTGTTGTAGGACAGCCGCTCGACCAGCTCCAGGTTCGGATCGTTCTCAACGATCTCGTACTCGGTCGGCGCGACGAGGTCGATGCCGGCCACGCCACCCGGGGCCTGCAGGGCCTGCAGGCGGGCGGACGGGTTGGGGATCGGCTGGATGATCAGGCGATCGAGGAACGGGCCCTCGGACGGGTCGCCCCAGTAGTCCTCGTTCCGGACCAGCTGCGCGCTTTCGTCGGGCGTGTAGCTGTCCCAGCGGAACGGACCCGTGCCGCCCTGCGAGGGCTCGGTGCTGAAGGTGCCCGCGACCGGGTCGGCGGCGTTCATCTCCTCGAGCACGGCCGGGCTGACGATGCTGAACGGCGTCAGCGCAATGCCCTGCAGGAAGTCGGCCTTGGGCCGGCGCAGGGTCACGGTAACCGTCATGTCATCGGTTGCTTCGACGCTCTCGATGATGCTGTTCTCACCGAAGCCGCCGAAGACTGCGCCGATGTAGTAGGCGTTGGGCTGCATCTCCTCGGGGAAGGTGTTCCAACGCTCGAAGTTGGCGACCACTGCTTCCGCATTGAGGGGGGTGCCGTCATGGAACGTCACGCCCTCGCGCAGGTTGAAGGTCCAGGTCGTGCCGGCGGGCTCACCTTCCCACGACTCAGCCAGCACGCCCACGATCTCCGACACGCTGCCCTCGGCCAGGTCGACCAGCGGCTCGTAGACCTGCTGGAGGATGCGGAATGACTCGCCGTCACTGGTCAGGGCGGGATCAAGGCTGGCCGCCAGGCGGGAGCCGCCGAAGACCAAAGTGCCGCCGGTCTGAGGCTCCCCCGCGCCGGGGGTCGCGCCGGTGCCGGGAGTCGCACCGGTATCGGGAGTGGCACCCGTGTCGGGTGTCGCGCCGGTGCCCGGCGTCTGCTCAGTGCCCGGGGTCTGGCCGGTGCCCGGGGTCTCACCCGCGCCCGGCGTCTGCGCGCCGGGCGTTCCGGCGGGGGGCGATGCTGGCACCTGGGTGCCGCACGCACCGACGACGAGGGCGAACACGGCCAGCAGGGACAACCACAGTCTGGATGTCATTGGCTCTCCTTTGATGCTCCTGTGGACACAGCGGGCAGGATGGCAAGAAGGGGCTCCCGCCACAGGAGGCTGGCTAGTTTAACGCAGGCCGCGCCACGCACAACCGCGCGGCCAGGGAAGGCGCCGTCAGGCTCGGGGGACGGCGTTCTCGTCGGCGACCGGCTTGTCCAGCGGGCTGTCGCTGACCATGGAGGCCTCCTCGGCCTCTTCGGCTGCTCGCTGCTGGCCGGGCGTGCCAGCGGAGATCCCCTCCGTGCGTGCCGCCTGACGGATGGAATCAGGGTTGATCTTCTCGGCCCAGTGACACGCAGCCAGCTGCCCGGGGGCCAGCTCGCGCAGCGGCGGCTCCTCCTCGACACAGTTCTCCGGGCGCCCGAGCTGCTCGTACAGCCAGCAGCGCGTCCGGAAGCGGCACCCCGACGGAGGGTTCGCTGGGCTGGGCACATCGCCCTTGAGCACGATGCGCTGCTTGCGCAGACGCGGGTCCGGCTCGGGAACGGCCGACAGAAGGGCCACCGTGTACGGGTGGCGCGGATCGTCGTAGAGCCGCTCGACGGGAGCCATCTCGACGACCTTGCCCAGGTACATCACCGCCACCCGGTCGGAGAGGTACTGGACGACCGACAGGTTATGGGCGATGAACAGGTACGTCAGGCCGAACTCGCGGCGCAGGTCGATGAGCAGGTTGAGGATCTGGGACTGGATCGAAACGTCGAGCGCCGAGACCGGCTCGTCGCAGACGATGAACTCGGGGGCCAGGGCGAGAGCGCGGGCGATGCCGATGCGCTGGCGCTGACCGCCGCTGAACTCATGCGGATAGCGTCGTGCGTAATCGCGCCGAAGGCCGACAACTTCCAGGTACTCGCCTACGCGGTCATCGCGAGTCTTGCGGTTGCCCCATCCGTTCTCCTTGTCGGCCTGCGCCAACAGGCCTTCGCCGATGATGTCCGAGATCGGCATGCGCGGATTGAGTGAGCCCACCGGGTCCTGAAAGATGATCTGCATCCGCCGCCGCAGGTCCTTGAGCCCGCGTCCGTTCTGCTCGAAGATGCTCTGGCCGTCGAGGTACGCCTCGCCGCCGGTGGGCGGCAGCAGCCGCAGGAGCGTGCGGCCAAGGGTGGACTTGCCGCAGCCGGACTCCCCGACCAGGCCAAGGATCTCGCCCTTCTTGATGTCGAAGCTGACATCGTCGACGGCACGGACATCGCCGATCTTGCGGCGCAGGATGCCGCTCTGGATCGGGTAGTACTTGCGCAGGTCCTTGACGACGACCAGCGAGTCGCCGCTGGCCCGGCCGTTGCCGGTCGACCCCTCCACTGTCACGAAGCGATCTCCTCCCCACGCAGCTCCGTCGGCACGGCTCCACTTACCCCGCCTGCCTTGGCCGCGGCGGCCTGACGGGCGGCCGCCACCTGGGCGTCGTGCAGGCCCTGCGGAATGTCATGTCCCGGTGCCCTCTTCCACAGCCAGCAGGCGACGGGGGGTCCGCCGCCCTCCTCGATGCGCGGATCGTGCTCCGGGCACGGCTCGAAGGCGTACGGGCAGCGCGGCTGGAAGTTGCAGCCGACCGGCATGTTGAAGGGATTGGGCACGGTGCCCTTGATGACGTTGAGGCGTGACCCGCGCAAGCCCTTCGATGGGATCGACGACAGCAGGCCCTCGGTGTAGGGGTGCTTGGGCTGGAGCAGCACCTCGTCGACGGTTCCCTCCTCGACCACGCGCCCGGCATACATGACCACGACGTCATGGACCATCTCGGCGACCACGCCGAGATCGTGCGTGATGAGCATCAGCGCGGTCCCGGTGTCTGCCTGGATCCGCTTGATCAGCTCGAGGATCTGAGCCTGGATGGTGACGTCGAGGGCGGTGGTGGGCTCGTCGGCAATGAGCAGCTTTGGCTCGCACGAGAGCGCCATCGCGATCATCACGCGCTGGCGCATACCCCCCGACATCTCGTGCGGGTACTGCTTGACGCGGCGCTCCGGGAAGCTGATGCCGACCAGGCGCAGCGACTCGATGGCGCGATCGACGGCTTCCTTCTTGCTCACCTTCAGGTGCTGCCGTACGGCCTCCGAGATCTGGTGTCCGATGGTGAAGACAGGGTTGAGGCTGGTCATCGGCTCCTGGAAGATCATCGCGATCTCGTTGCCGCGGATCTTGCGCATCTCGTTGTCCGGGAGCGTCAGCAGGTCGCGATCCTCGAAGAGGATGGAGCCGGTCGGGATCTCGGCCGGCGGCATGTCGAGCAGGCGCATGATCGTCAGCGCGGTGACGCTCTTGCCGCAGCCGGACTCGCCGACGATGCCCAGCGTCTCCCCGCGCCTGATCGAGAAGTTGACCCCGTCGACGGCCTTGACGGTGCCGTCCATGACGTGGAAGTAAGTGCGCAGGTCGTGGACCGACAGCAGCAAATCTGCCGGGCGCTCCGGCGAGGCGGATGGCCGTTCGAGGGTCGTTGTCATCAGTCGCGACTCCGGGGATCAAGCGCATCGCGCAGGCCGTCGCCAATGAAGTTGATCGACAGCACGGTCAGCGCGATGGCCATGCCTGGGAAGAAGGCCCACCACCAGTTGCCGAAGCGGATGCCCTCCTGGGCGTTGGCCAGCGCGTTGCCCCAGCTCACCTCGGTCTCGCGGATGCCGAAGCCGAGGAAGCTGACGAAGGCCTCCAGCACGATGGCGTTGGCCACCAGAAGGGTGCAGGCGACGATGACCGGGCTGAGCGCGTTGGGCAGGATGTGACGGAAGGCGATGCGCATGTTGCTCACCCCGACCGCCCGCGCCGCGTCCACGAAGTCCGCCTCGCGCAGCGACAGGAACGAGGCCCGAACGAGGCGCGCAATCAGCGGCCATGACAGTAACCCGATGATCAGCACCAGCGACAGCACGTCGCCACGACCGAAGAACCGGGCGGCGACAAGGATGACGAACAGGAACGGGATGGCGAAGAACACGTCGACGATGCGCATGAGGATGTTGTCGATCATGCCGCCCATGAAGCCGGCGATGGAGCCGACCACCACGCCGATGCTCCCGGCGATGACCATCGACATGAGGCCTACGACGAGCGATACGCGACCTCCATTGGCGACCAGCGTGAACACGTCACGACCCTCATAGGTCGTGCCGAAGATGCGGTCGAGACGGGGCGGCTCGCCGCCCGGCCGAGGGGAGCCGGGAATGTTCAGGAAGTTGAACGGCTGGAAGATGGGCACGACGATGACCACGGCCACCAGGAAGATCAGGATGCCCAGCCCCACGAAGGCCATCCGATGCTTCCGAAACCTTCGCCAGGCCAGCTGCCACTGGTTGAGCGACTGCAGAGCGACCTCTCGGTCTACCTGCTGAGGATCCTCGTCCGTGTCAAGCAGGTCCTCGGCCACGCGCTGGCCATGCGCCGGCGGCGCGCCGGCCCGGTCGCGCGTCGGCTGGGAGTCTTCGACCGCCATCGTTCCTCCCCTAGTACCGGATGCGTGGGTCGGCCCACGCGTACAGTACGTCGGCCAGCAGGTTCATCATCACCACCAGCAGCGAGCCGACGAAGAGCACGCCCATGACCAGGAAGTAGTCGCGCGCCTGGATGGCCTCGAAGTAGAGCCGGCCCATACCGGGCCAGGCAAAGATGGTCTCAGTCACGATCGCGCCCGAGAAGAGGAACGCCAGCGCCAGCGCGACGTTGGTGATGATCGGCAGCAGCGCGTTGCGGAAGGCGTGGCGGAAGACCACCCGGCTCGGCGGCAGGCCCTTGGCCCGAGCCGTCCTGACGTAGTCCTGGCCCAGGACGTCGAGCATCGCCGAGCGAACGTAGCGCGTGTCAGCGGCGACGCTGACGGCAACCAGGGTGATCACGGGCAGGACCAGGTGACGGGCGATGTCCTGCACCAGCGGCAGCGGGTTCTCCCAGAAGACCTCCCAGAAGCGCGGCGTGTTGAACGGCGCGGGCGCGGTTCGGACCGAAAGCATGCCCGACGATGGCAGCACGCCAAGGTTCACCGCGAAGAGGTAGATCAGCATCAGCCCCAGCCAGAACGTGGGCAGCGAGTAAAAGATGTAGCTCATCAGCGTGATCGATTGGTCGAAGACCGAGTAGCGCCTGACGGCGGCTATCACGCCCAGGATGATGGCCAGCGTGACCCAGATGGTGAAGGCGGTCAGCATCAGGATGGCCGTCGCGGGTATGCGTTCCGTGATCAGGTCGATCACGGGGCGGTTGGGCGAGACGGTCATCGACAGACCGAAGTCCCCGTGGATGACGCCGTTGTCGCCACCACCCAGGAAGTTGGGCAGGAAGTTGGGCATGCCCTGCTCGGAAAGGAAGCCGCCCGCGTCGCAGTTCCAGACGCCGAACCAGCCGCCGAACGAGCGCAGCATGCCCAGGGCATCCGGGTTGCGCTCGAGGCACCAGCGCGCGAGATAGCGGTTGACCATCTCGTCGGTCATCCGCGGGTTCTGCTGGAACTGCTGGTGCGGCCCTCCCGGCGCCAGCTGCATGAGCCCGAAGCTCAGCACCGCGATCAGGAACAGGACGGGCAGCGCCTGGAGAACACGCCGAACGATGTAGGCAAGCATCTGGGTTCAGGCAAGCCCCGTTAGTTGAGCAGAGTGAGGGGAGATTAAAGCATGTGGGCGCCCCTGCGGGCGCCCACATGCATGCCAGTTCTAGCCGACGCTGGCTATTCCTGGACGTACCACTCGTGGACGTTCCAGACCGGACCGAACAGGCTGGGGTTCATCTTCATGTTGCCCAGCCGGTTGCTGATGCCAGCAACCTCGTTCCGGTAGTACAGCGGGATCTCCGGCATCAGCTCGACGAGCAGCCGGTTGACCTCGGCGGATCGCTCGAGGATCTCATCCTCGGTGATCGCCTCGTTCAGGGCGTCGAGAGCCGCGTCCAGCTCCTCGTCCGCGATGCGGGTCCAGTTGCTCTGGAACCCGTTCGGCGGAACGTTCGACGAGTGGAACGTGCCGTAGTAGAAGCCGCCCGGATCGGCGAGCAGGTAGGTGAACAGCGAGATGTCGTAATTGCCGCGGGACAGACCGCAGACGGTGTCGTCGGTGATGTCCGGGTAGTCGGCAAAGTAGACAGCCGCGTCCTGGGTCTCGATGGTGGCCGGGATGCCGACCGCCGCCAGGAACTGGGCGATCTTGCCCAGCGTCAGCAGCCGCGTCGGGTTACCGATCGTGGTGCAGAGCTGGAGCTCCATCGTCCGGTCGTCGGCCGGGTCGTCCGGCGTGCCGCCGTCGTGCGTCCGAGGCGTGCCGGTCCAGCCGGCCTCCTCGAGCAGCGCGCGGGCGCCATCCGGATCGTACGGCGGGCACTCGATGGACGGGTCGTACCACCAGGCGCTCGACGGAGCGTTGGTGCACGCCTCGGTGTACTCGGTGCCCGGGAAGAGCGTCTCCCAGAGCTCCTGCTTGTTGATCGCCATGTGGATGGCGCGGCGAACGTTGGGGTCATCGAGGCCCTTCTGCTCGCGCTCGGTGTTGATCTCGAGGTGCTCGTACAGCCACGCTGGGATGGCTTCCACCCGACCGACGTCGGCGGAGAGCTGGCCCTGGATGGCCTCGTAGTCGGCCATCGTCATGTTCATGATCTGGTCGACCTCGCCGGTCAGGAAGGCAGCGATCATGCTGTCCTTGCTGCCCGGGTAGTAGATCCGGATCAGGCTGTCGAGGTACGGGCCCTCGAAGGCGGTGAACTGATCGTTGCGGGCGTAGTCGATGCGGTTGGCACCGGCGCCCGTGAAGATGAACGGGCCGGACGCCGGAACGTTGGCCAGGTTCGCATCGAGCGGCAGGTCGATCCACTCTTCCATGCCGAAGAACTGCTCGGGCATGGGAGCGAAAGCAGCCCAGCCCATCCAGCCGGAGTAGGGCTCCTGCCAGGTCCAGGTGACCTCCAGGCCATCATCGGAGACCTGGTGCTCGGTGATGTAGTAGTCCGAGTCGTCCGGCAGGCGGATGGCCAGGCCACCACAACCACCGCACTGGCCCGTCTCGACCATCGCCTGAGCCCACTCGTAGGTGTAAACCCAGTCGTTGCCGTCGAGCGTCTCGCCGTCGGACCAGGTCAGGCCGTCCTTGATGCGCATGGTGACGGTCATGCCACCGTCATCCGTCGCCTCGGCGACCGGGGTTTCGGACAACAGGTACGGAAGCCACTGGCCCTGGTCATCGATGACCATGCCCGAGGCAAAGTGCGGCGCAGCGGCCTGCTGCGTCACCCAGGCGCTGCTGGCGTACGGGTTGACCGTCGTGGGCAGCTGCCACTCACCGATGACGATCGAGCCGCCCTCGGTGGGCTGGCCCGGATCGGGGCTCTCGGTGCCGGGATCGGGGCTTTCGGTGCCCGGATCGGGGGTCTCGGTGCCCGGATCCGGAGTCTCGGTGCCCGGATCCGGAGTCTCGGTGCCCGGATCGGGGGTGTCGACTGGCTGTCCGGGCGTCTCGCCCGGCTGGGCCGGCGTTGCCTGAGGCGTGCCGGTCGGCGCTGCAGGGGTACACGCTGCTGCTACGAAGAGCAGGGCGAGTAGCAGGGCCAGACCGCGCCGAGTCCGTAGACTCATGGGCGTCCTTCCTCCTCTGTGCGACTTGGAGCGACCAACGCGGCCGCCCTCGGGATCGCTATCCACCCTTGGACTCGCGCGCGTCGGCGCACTCGCACGCAGACGTCTCCCACGCGGCCTCGGGTGGCGGCATTATAGGTCGGCCCGATCGGCGAGTGTCAACCGAGTTCAGGCTTCTTAAGCAAGGCGCTCAGTCAGGACACGGGGTCTGGGCCCCGGTCATCGGGCGCCAGCGCAGGTCCGGCTGGCGCGCGGCAGTGGCTTCGTCGAGGCGTCTCACCGGCGCCTCGTGGGGTGCCTGGCGGAGGAGCTCCGGGTCCGCCTCCGCCTCGGCGGCGATCTCGAGCAGTGCTTCGGCAAAGGCGTCGAGCGTCTCGAGCGGCTCGGTCTCCGTCGGCTCAACCAGCATCCCCTCGTCGACGATCAGCGGAAAGTAGATGGTCGGCGGATGGAAGCCCTTGTCGATCAGCCGCTTGGCGACGTCGAGCATGCGCACGCCGGACCGCGCCTTGAGCTGGCGGGCGCTGGCCACGAACTCGTGCTTGCATGCCTGCTCATATGGCAGCTCGTAGGCCTCGCCCACCCGGCGACGCAGGTAGTTGGCCGCCAGCACCGCATCTTCGCTGACCTGAACCAGGCCGCTGCCGCCATGGGCCAGCAGGTACGCATACGCGCGAACGAGGACCCCCACGCTGCCCTGGTAGGAGCGCACCCGGCCGATCGAGTGGGGCCGCTCTCCGGGCCGTTCGAGCCGGAGGCTCCGGTCCTCCTCGCGGACCACCCGCGGCCCGGGCAGGAAGGGCACCAGCGCCGGGCCGACCGCTACGGGCCCGGCACCGGGGCCGCCGCCACCGTGGGGCGTGGAGAAGGTCTTGTGGGTGTTGAAGTGCATCACGTCGAAGCCGGCCTGGCCGGGCCGGAACTTGCCCAACACCGCGTTCATGTTGGCCCCATCCATGTACGCCAGCGCGCCGGCTTCGTGGACCGCATCGAGCAGGCCCTCGATGCGCGTCTCGAAGAGGCCGAGGGTGGACGGGTTGGTCAGCATCACCGCCGCCGTCCGGGGACCGAGGGCCGCCTTTAGTGCCTCGAGATCGACGCCGCCGTCCGCTGCCGAGCGCACGGTGACCGTCCGGAACCCGGCCATGGAGGCCGTCGCCGGGTTGGTCCCATGCGACGTGTCCGGCACGATCACTTCGCGCCGATCCGTGTCGCCCCGGGCGTGGTGGTAGGCGCGAATCATCAAGATGCCGGTCAGCTCACCGTGCGCGCCGGCGGCCGGCTGGAGCGTGACCGCTGCCATGCCGCTGATCTCGGCCAGCCAGCGCTCAAGCTCCCACATCAGCTCGAGCGTGCCCTGGGCCAGGGCGTCTGGCGCGAGCGGGTGCAGCGCGGCGAAGCCGGGCAACCTGGCGGCCCACTCGTTGACCTTGGGGTTGAACTTCATCGTGCACGAGCCAAGCGGGTAGAAGCCACCGTCGACCGAGTAGTTCAGCTGTGACAGGTTGACGAAGTGTCGGATCACATCCGGCTCGGACAGCTCGGGCAGGGCAAGCGGTTCTCGTCGGCGGTGTTCGGCCGGCACGCCGGCGAGCGCGTCGGGCGGGGCGTGGGGCACCTTGTGGCTCGAGCGGCCGGGCCGGGACAGCTCATCGAGGGTCGGCTGCAGCGATGGCCCGACGGCGTAGCGCCGGCCAAGCGCCGCCCAGACATCCTGCTCTGCGCCTTTGGCGACTGCGCCGGGCTCGCCAACTTCCTCCGCTGCAGGGTCGCCCGGCCGGGCGGCGGCTGGACCGACGGCGGTCATGGCAGCTCCTCGCGCAGAGCTTCCGCGAAGTGCCCGATGTCGACCGCCGAGGTGACCTCCGTTGCACACACCAGCAGCGCGTCGCGCAACTGCTCGTCCTCGGGATACCAGCGGGCCAGCGGCAGGCCAGCCAGGACGCCGCGCTCGAGCAGCCTGGCGTGGACTGCCTGCGCGTCCGGCACGCGGATGGCGAACTCGTTCAGGTAGGCCATCGAGTGGACACGCTCTACCCCGATGGCTGCGAGGGCCTGCTCGAGCTCGCGAGCGCGGGCGGCGCCCAGCGCCGCCACATCGCGCAGCCCGTGCGGGCCGAGGGTCGCCAGGTAGACAGTGGCGGCCAGCGCGCAGAGGGCCTGATTGGTGCAGATGTTGCTGGCTGCCTTGTCGCGTCGGATGTCCTGCTCCCGCGCGCGCAGCGTCATCACGTAGGCACGCCGGCCCTCGACGTCGGTCGTCCGACCGACCAACCGCCCGGGCACCTGTCGGACGAGGTCCGGACGGGCCGCAAGGAGACCGAGGTATGGACCGCCGTACTGCAGGCCAATGCCCAGCGGCTGGCCCTCGCCGACGCAGATGTCGGCGCCATACTCGGCCGGCGGTGCCAGCACGGCCAGGGAAACGGGCTCAACGACGGCGACGAAGAGCGCGCCTGCATCGTGCGCCTGTCGCGCCGCCTCGGCCATCGGCTCGAGCAGGCCAAAGGCGTTCGGCTGGCCCATCAGCACGCCGGCCACGGGCTCATCGGACGAGGCCAGCTCACGCTCGAGCGCGCCCAGGTCAGTCGTGCCATCGGCCGCAGTGGGCAGCTCCTCGAGCGTCATCTCGCCACCGGCGAAGTACGTCCGGGCGGTGTCAAGGAAGTGGCGATGGATCGCCCGGCTGGCCAGCACCCTGTTGCGCCGGGTTGCCCGGACGGTCATCAGCGCCGCCTCGGCCATCGCCGCCGCGCCGTCGTAGTGCGAGGCCGAGACGACGTCCAGACCGGTCAGCTCCGCGATCAGGGACTGGAACTCGTAGATCGTCTGCAGAGTGCCCTGGCTTATCTCGGGCTGGTAGGGCGTGTAGGCGGTGTAGAACTCGCCCCGGCTGAGCACCGCATCGACTGCCGCCGGAATGTGGTGTCGGTACGCGCCGGCGCCCAGGAAGCTGGTCACGCCCGTCCGGTTGCGCTCGGCTAATCCCTGCAGCTGCCGGGCGACCTCCAGCTCGGAGAGCGGCTCGGGCAGGTCCAGCCCGTTGGCCCTGACCCGGGCAGGGATGTCGTCGAAGAGCGCATCGACCGTGTCGATGCCGAGTGCCTCGCGCATCCGGCCGCGGTCGGCCGGCGTGTGCGGCGAGTAGGCCATTGTCAGCCGGCTTCCACCAGCCGGCTGTAGTCGGCGGCCGCCTGCAGGTCGTCAACCGCGCTCGGATCGGCCAGCTTCAGTCGAACCATCCAGCCCTCGCCGTAGGGATCGTCGTTGACCAGCTCGGGATGCTCGGCCAGACGCTCGTTCACGGCTACCACCTCACCGGCCAGCGGGCTGTAGAGATCGCTCGCCGTCTTGACCGACTCGATGACGCCAAATGACTGGCTCTTCTCGAGCGCCGTGCCGACCGCCGGCAGCTCCACGAAGACGACGTCGCCCAGCTCGCCGGCGGCGTAGGCGGTGATGCCCACGATGCCTTCCTCGCCTTCCAGCCGCAGCCACTCATGGTCCTCGGTGTAGCGCAGGTCCTCGGGGATCTCGACGGTCATGCGGCTCCTCGCCTATAGAACGGCAGCGGGACTACCTCTGCCTCGACACGCGCCTGCCTCACGGCAACCTCGACCATGGTACCGACCTCGGCGTCGGCCGGCGGCAGATAGGCCATCGCGATCGGCACGCCGAGTGACGGCGAAGGCGCGCCGCTGGTGACCACGCCGATCGGCTGCTGCTCGCCGCCGCGGTGGACCGCATTGCCGTGCCGGGCGATCGCCCGGCCAGTCAGCCGGAGACCGACGAGGACCTTGGCCGGGCCGGCTTCGGCGATCCGCGTCAGCGCATCGCGACCGACGAAGTCGACCGCCTTGTCGAGCTTGACCACTCGCCCCAGGCCGGCGTCGAAGGGGTTCGTCTGGAGATCGAGCTCGTTGCCATAGAGCGGCATGCCCGCTTCCAGCCGGAGCGTGTCGCGTGCGCCCAGCCCGGCCGGGATCAGGCCCTCGGTCGCACCGGCATCGAGCAGTCCCTGCCACAGCGGCACGGCACGATCCCACTCGACGAACAGCTCGAAGCCGTCCTCGCCCGTGTAGCCGGTGCGAGCGATGAGCGCGGGGATGCCGCAGGCATGGCCTTCGACGATCGAGTAGTAGCGCAGCGCGTCCAGGTCGACGTCGGACTGGGCGGACAGGATCGATGCGGCGCGCGGGCCCTGGATGGCCACCAGCGACGTGCGCAGCGAAGCATCATCGACGCCGGCATCTCGGCCCGCCATCCGCTCGCGCAGCAGGTCGGCGACAGCTTCCCTGTTCGATGCGTTGGGCACGACCAGGAAGCGCTCCTCGGCCAGGCGGTACACGATCAGGTCGTCGATGATCCCGCCGTCCTCGGCGCAGATCATCGAGTAGTGCGCCCTCCCGACAGCCAGCCTGGGCGGATCGGTCACAAGCGCCCCGGCCAGCGCCTCGCCCGCCTGCGAGCCGATCACCCACAGCTCGCCCATGTGCGACAGGTCGAACAGGCCCGCTCGCTCGCGCACGGCGCGATGCTCTTCGAGGATGCCGCTGCGGTACTGAACCGGCATCTCCCAGCCGGCAAAGTCGATCAGCCGGCCACCGGCCTGTCGGTGAGCCTCGACCAGTGCCGTCTGGCGCATCAGGCGGGCTCGCCGGCCATCGGGAGCGCGATCTCGACGATCTCGCGTTCGGTCGGGTAGCTCATCAACGTCCAGGCCTCTTCGAGCGGCACCCAGCGAACCTCCTCGAACTCGTGGTCGTGCTGGGACAGGTCGCCGCCGACCGCCTCCATCAGGAAGTAATGGACGGTCTTGTGGATGCGTGTCCCGCGCTGCATGAACCAGTACTCGATCGGCCCGACCGGCCCGGCGATCCGGACATCAAGGCCGGTCTCCTCCGTCACCTCACGCAGGGCGGTCTGCTCGACCGATTCCTCACCCGCCGGGGTGCCCTTTGGCAAGGACCACGTGGGGCTGCCGTCCTCCCGACTACGGCGGCCGAGCACCAGCTCGGGGCCGTCACTGCCGTGGCGTACGACGATGCCGCCGCATGACACGGCGCGGGCGGTTCGCGGCGAGCTGCGCCGGCCCCTCAGGCGCGCCACGGGGCGGCGCTGCGCGGGCGCGCGTGGCGCAGGCTGCCTTCGACGTGATGTGTCCAGCGTACCTTCGCCCGCTGCATTCGCAGGCTGCGCTGCGCCGACATGCCGGCCAGCCGGCGCGGACCGACCGTCGCGCAGCCGCGGGTGGCCCGACGGAGACGGTCTCGCGGTCCACCCGCAGCTCCGGTCCTGTAACAGGCAACGGGCGCGAACCCGGGCCGGGCGCGGCCCAGCCGGGGCAGCCGCCGAGGCGAAGACGGGACGGTGAAGCGGGACGCCGGATGACCGGTGCGGATGGCCGCCAGGCTGTGGTGCATGGGCTCGAATGGTAGCGGGTCGGCCCGCCTTTGCAATCAGCAGTCAGGCCGAGTTGTCGAGCAGTAGCCGGATCTCGTCGGCGCTCGCGGGGTCAAGCTCACCCCGGCGCTCGGCGATGGCCAGCTCGCGCCGCGCGACCGCCACGTACAGAGCGAGCGCACCGGGCGCCGAGGCGCGCAGGACGGCAAGGTGGCCGGCGACGGTGCCACTGTCACCCCGAACGAACGGTCCCGTCAGCGCCGCGTCGATGCCAAGTCGGTCGGCGTGGGACAGGGCCTGGCGGGCGAGCGGCAGGTAGACCGATAGCGCGGACTGCTCGGACAGCCCGGCCGACCGGCTAACTTCCGCGATCGCGTCGAGCAGCCCGACCAGACCGCCGGCGGCCAGCATGGCTGCGGCGTGGTAGGCCGGCTTGCCCCCGGGCGGAAGCAGCACTGGCCGGCCACCGACCGCCTCGGCCAGCTCGGCAAGCAGCGGCAGCAGCGACTCATCGCCCTCCAGCGCGATCGTTGCGTCATGGAGGTCGGCACGCGCCTGGTCGAAGTCGGCGAAGGCCACCAGCGGATGGAAGCTGCCGATCGATGTGCCGGCGGCCATAGCCGGCTTGAGCACCTGGGCAGGCAGTGCCCCGCTGGTGTGGACGAGTGCCTGGCCGCTGTAGAGCAACAGCTGACCTGCGACCACGGCCACGGCATCGTCCGGCACCGTCACGAAGATGAGCTCCGCGTCGTCGGTGATCGCCTGCGGCTCCTCGAAGGCGCGCGCTCCCGGCACCAGCCGCTGGAAACGGGCGCGGCGCTCGGGGTCACGGCTGGCGACCGCCGACACGTCCCAGCCAGCCTCGGAGAGCGCCGCTCCAAGCGCTGTGCCTACCCGGCCGGCGCCGATGAATCCGATCCGTGGTCGGCCGTGCTCATCGCCGTGCGCGTGTGGGTGGCTATGGCCGGGAGCTCCCCCGTCGCTGTCGTGCATGTGGTCGCCATTGTGGGGCCGGCGCAGACGGCCGTGGGCCGGGCCAGTCGTATACTTGGCTTCCACCGCGACCCGAGGCGGGCACCCCCGTCAGGCGCCGCTCAGCACCGCGCCTGCTGGCGCGAGCGAGGAGGCCCGACGATGACCAGCTGTCACGACGGCAAGACCCAGCCCCTGCCGGACCCGTTCGCGGCGCGCGCGCGGCTCGCGATCGACGGCCGCAGCCTCTCCTACTACCGCCTCGATCGCCTTACCACGGCGATCGACCTCGCACGCCTGCCGATGACCGTCAAGGTGCTGCTGGAGAACGTACTGCGCAACGCGGGCCGCGGCGTCGTCACCGAGGCAGAAGTGCGCGCCCTGGCCGCCTGGCAGCCGGGCCACGGCGCCGAGGCGGAAGTTCCGTTCATGCCGGCCCGCGTGCTGCTACAGGACTTCACGGGCGTGCCGGCGGTCGTTGACCTGGCCGCGATGCGCGATGCGATGGCCGAGCTGGGCGGCGACCCGGCGCTGATCAACCCGCTCGTGCCCGCTGACCTGGTCATCGACCATTCGGTGCAGGTCGACCGCTTCGGCACGGCCGATGCCTTCGCCTACAACGTCGATCGTGAGTACGAGCGCAACGGCGAGCGCTATGAGCTGCTCCGCTGGGCGCAGACGGCTTTCGACGGCCTGCGCGTCGTGCCGCCTGGCACCGGCATCGTCCACCAGGTAAACCTCGAGTACCTGGCCCAGGTGGTCATCGCGCGTGAGGAAGCAGACGGCACGCTAGCCGCCTTCCCCGACACCCTCGTGGGCACCGATTCGCATACGACCATGGTCAACGGCCTGGGCGTGCTGGGTTACGGCGTGGGCGGCATCGAGGCCGAGGCCGTGCTGCTCGGCCAGCCGCTCTACCAGCCGCTGCCGCGGCTGGTCGGGGTGCGCCTCTTTGGCGAGCTGCCCAGGGGCTCGACCGCGACCGACCTGGTGCTGGTCATCAGCAACATGCTGCGCAGCCACGGGGTCGTCGGATCGTTCGTCGAGTTCGCCGGTGATGGTCTCGCCTCGCTCGCTCTCGCCGACCGCGCCACGATCGCCAACATGTCCCCCGAGTACGGCGCCACGGCGGCGCTTTTCCCGATTGACGACGAGACGCTCGAATACCTGCGCCTGACCGGCCGTCCGGCGGACCAGATCCGGCTTGTCGAGGCATACGCCAAGGAGAATGCTTTCTGGCGTGAGCCCGGTCCCGGGCCCGACTTTGACGAGGCGCTGGAGCTCGACCTGTCAACCGTCGAGCCCACCCTTGCCGGACCACGCCGACCACAGGACAAGGTCAGCCTGGCCGGGCTGACCGACAGCCTCCACTCGACCTTCCCCAGGTCCGCGGAGGAGCGCGAAGCCGTGCAGCTGGAGGCGCGCGGGCAGTCGGCTGAGATCAACCATGGCTCCGTCGTCATCGCCGCCATCACCTCATGCACCAACACCTCCAACCCGACGGTGATGATCGGTGCCGGGCTGCTGGCGAGGAACGCGCTCGAGCGCGGACTGTCGGTCGGGCCGACCGTCAAGACCAGCCTTGCCCCGGGCTCGCGGGCGGTAACCGAGTACTACCGGCGTGCCGGCCTGATGGAACCGCTCGAGCGGCTCGGCTTCGGGGTGGTGGGCTACGGCTGCACGACCTGCATCGGCAACTCCGGCCCGCTCGACGAGCCGATCGCGCAAGCGGTCGAGGAGAACGAGCTGGTGGTCGCCGCCGTCCTGTCCGGCAATCGGAACTTCGAGGGCCGTATCCACCCGCTGGCTCGTGCAAGCTACCTGGCCTCGCCGCCACTGGTCGTCGCCTTCGCGCTGGCCGGGCGGGTGGACATCAACCTGGATCAGGAGCCGCTGGGCGCGGATCGTGACGGGCAGCCGGTCTTCCTGCGCGACATCTGGCCGAGCCCGGAAGAGGTTCGGCAGACTATCCGGCACGCGGTCGAGCCGGACATCTTCCGGCGCATCTACGCGCAGGTGTTCGAAGGCGACGAGCGCTGGCGCGGCCTGCCGGTGCCGGTCGGCACGAGCCGCTACGCGTGGGACCAGACGTCGACCTACGTCGCCCGACCGCCCTTCTTCGAGGGGCTCTCGGCCTCTCCCCAGCCATTGGCGGACATCAGCGGGGCACGAGCGTTGGCCGTGCTGGGGGACTCGGTCACGACCGATCACATCTCGCCGGCGGGCTCCATCCCCGCCTGGTCACCGGCCGGTCAGTGGCTGCAGGAACAAGGCGTCACGCCGCTGCAGTTCAACTCCTACGGTGCTCGGCGGGGGCACCACGAGGTGATGATGCGCGGAACCTTCGGCAATATCCGCCTGCGGAACGCGCTGGTCGAGAAGGAGGGGCCGTACACGGCCCACCAGCCGTCGGGGGACGAGATGTTCATCTACGACGCCGCCATGCGCTACCGCCGGGAAGGCACGCCGCTGGTCATCCTCGCCGGGCGCGAGTACGGGTCCGGCTCCTCGCGTGACTGGGCGGCCAAAGGGACCCTGCTGCTCGGCATCAGTGCAGTGATCGCCGAGAGCTATGAGCGCATCCACCGCTCCAACCTGGTCGGCATGGGCGTCCTCCCGCTGCAGTTCGCAGCCGGTGACTCGGTTGCCTCGCTCGGGCTGACCGGACGCGAGACCTACAGCGTGCTGGGCATGGAGGACGGCGTCGCGCCTCACAAGCGCCTGGTTGTCGAGGCGGTTGACGGCGAGGGGCGCAGCAGGCGCTTCGAGGTGATCTGCCGCCTGGATGGGCCGATCGAGGTCGACTACTACCGTCAGGGCGGCATTCTGCCGGCGGTCCTGCGCCGGCTGGCAGCCTCAGCCTGACCGAGGCCGTGACCGGACTCAGGCCGGCTCTGCCGCCAGCGGGACGCTGAAGCCGAACTCCGATCCACCGCCCTCGCGCGGCACGCCCCAGACCCGGCCCCCCAGCGCCTCGGCCAGGCGCCGGCAGACCGACAGGCCGATGCCCACGCCGGCGGCCCGGTTGCGCGCTTCATCGGCGCGGTAGAACGGGGCAAAGATGTCCGCCTGCCCGCCGGCCGGCAGGCCGATGCCACGATCCAGTACCAGCACTTCGGCGTGAGTCTCCGCGCCTCGGATGACGACCTCGATCGTCGCGTCGGGCGGGCTGTACTTGTCGGCGTTGCTGATCAGGTTCTCGAGCAGCATCTCGAGGTAAGCGCGGTCTGCCTCGACGATGATGTGGCGCGGCTCCGAGGTCAACGTGATCGTGCGCTCGAGGTGTCGGCCGGAATAGTTGGCGATCGAGGTGCGCACGACATGGGCCAGCACCTGTGGCTCGAACTCGGCCTGCACACCCGACTCGAGCCGGGTCAGCATGAGCAGGTTTTCGATGATGCTCGTCAGCCGCTCGGCCTCGTTGCCGATGTCGTCGACCATCATCCGCCGGTCTTCCTCGGCCAGCCGGTCGGCGCGATCGCGCAGCAGCTTGGCGTTGCCAAGGATGGTCGTTACCGGAGTCCGCATCTCGTGCGAGATGAGGCCGAGGAATTCGTCCTTGACGGCATTGGAAACGCGCAGCGCCTGCTCGGCGCGAGTCCGCTCCGTCACGTCGACCATCACGTTGATCGCGCCGATCAGCGCGCCCCACTCGTCGCGCAGCGGCGTCGGGAAGGGCTGGAACGTGACCCGTGTCCCGTCCGGCCGCTCCGCTATCGCCTCCACGCCACGCACCGAGCGGTTCTCCCTGATCGAGACGGCCATCGGGCACTCCTCGTGCGCCATCGGTGAGCCGTCCAGTCGGAAAAGCCGCCACGAGCCGCACCACTTCTCGCCCATCGCCGGCCGGCGGCCCCACAGCTGAGCGGCGGCTTCGTTGAAGTACGTGATCCGACCGTCGTTGTCGGTCGTGTAGACGGCGACACCGACGGCCTCCAGCAGCTGCCTGTCGGTTACGGCGGCTGACGTGCCGAAGACGCGCGCCGCGTCGGCGGCGGCCGGCAGCAGCGCTTCCCCCGCGAACACGTTCTCGGTCACGGACATGGCGATACGGCGTGCAGGTTCATCCGGGCGGGCATGTTGCCATGAGATAGGTCGGGTGCGCCACAGTTGGCGCCGCCCTGTAGCGGTATTGCAATGCGAGCCGGCCAGCGGCGTTCGCCGGCGGCGTACAAATGAATCGAGAGCGGAGCCGCCGGGCTCCGCTCTCGTGTGTGCCGTTGTGGTGGGCGATACTGGATTCGAACCAGTGACCTCGCGGATGTGAACCGCGCGCTCTAACCGACTGAGCCAATCGCCCCGTGTTCCGTCGTGGTGACGGGCGATCGATTATCAGCCGTTTGCGGCCTGAGCGTCAACGACGCTGCCGGAGAACCCCGCCGAAGGCGCGGCTTCTACACCACCCAGAGGATGCGCAGCAGCAGCGTCAACCCGAGCATCAACACCAGCGGCGAGAAGTCGATCATCCCGCTCTGGGGCAGAAGCCGGCGGATGGGCGCCAGCAGCGGCTCGGTCGTGTCATACAGGAATCGGGCGATCGGGCCCTCGAAGCGCGGGTTGACCCAGCTCAGGAGCACGCGGCCCAGGATCAGCAGCCAGAGGGCCATGACGAGGAAGCGCACGAAGACTTGCAGGAACTCGGTCACGGAAGGCCGAGTATAGACACGCTTCCATCATGGCGCGGGGCGCTCGCCGAACAGCGCCCGGCCGATGCGCACGACCGTCGCCCCCTCCTCCACCGCCATCTCGTAGTCGTCGCTCATGCCCATCGACAGCTCCGCGCCGAGGCGTGGCTCCGCGGCGCGCAGCCCGGCTCCAAGCTCACGCAGGGCGGCAAACGTGCGCCTGGCGTCGGCCGGCCGTTCGACCGCACGACCGATGGTCATCAGACCGCGCAGCTCCAGCCGCTCGAGGTCAGCCACCTGCGCAAGCCCTTGGGCCAGCTGGCCCGGCTCGAAGCCGGACTTGGCCGGATCACCGTCGACGTTCACCTGCAGGTACACCGGCAGCCGCCGGCCGGCGGTCTCGGCGAGCCGCGCGAGACGGCCGGCAAGCTGCAGCGAATCGACCGACTGGACGGTGTGGAACAGGTCCACCGCCCGCCCCGCCTTGTTCGACTGAAGCCGGCCTATCAGGTGCCAGCGGGCGTCCGGCAGCGCAGCGACCTTCGACGCCGCCTCCTGAACCCGGTTCTCGCCGAAGTCGAGCAGCCCAATCTGGCCGGCCAGGCGCAGCTTCTCGACGGGCACACCCTTGCTGACGGCCAGCAGCCGGACCCCGGCGGGATCGCGGCCGGCCCGCACACAGGCTGTCGCTATCCGGCCCAGGACCTCCTGACGGGCGGCGGCCAGCTGGGACGATGTGCTGCCCGGTCCGTCCTCAACGGCTGGTGCCGGCGTCATAGCTCGGCGCCCCGCTCAGGCGGGTTGCCGACCGGCGGTTGCGGCGGTCAGCGGTTGCGACGCAGGAAGGCGGGGATGTCCAGGTCCTCGGCTTCGATCGGTGCCGGGGCAGACCGTCGGCCGCCATCCATCCGGTCGACGCGCTCGGCGCGAGCCTGCGGGCCGAGGCTGCCGCCTTCGGGCACATCAGCCTTGACCGGGATGGCTGCCGCCTGCCGGTCGGGCAGCGACGTCACCAGGCTGGCCACCTCGCGGTCGGGCGAGCGCATCGCCGCCATCAGCTCGGCCGTGCTGACCTGGCCCGCCGCACGCTCGCGTCGGCGGGTGTTGTCGAAGCCGGTTGCGATCACGGTGATCGACAGCTCGTCGCCCATCCGCTCGTCGATGACGGTGCCAAAGATGATGTTGGCCTCCGGGTCGGCAGTGCCACGGATGATCTCCGCCGCCTCGTCAACCTCGAACAGGCTCAGGCTCGGGCCGCCGGTGACGTTGAAGAGCACGCCCTGCGCGCCGGCGATGTTGATCTCGAGCAGCGGGCTGGCGATCGCCTCGTGGGCAGCCTTGGCCGCGCGGCCCTCGCCCGAGGCGCGCCCGATGCCCATCAACGCCGAGCCGGCCTCCTTCATGACTGTCCGCACGTCGGCGAAGTCGAGGTTGATCAGCCCGGGCACGGTGATCAGGTCGCTGATCCCCTGCACGCCGTGGCGCAGCACGTCGTCTACCACGCGGAAGGCGTCGACGATCGATGTGTCTTTCTGGACGACGTCCTTCAGCCGATCGTTGGGGATGGTGATCAGGGTGTCGACCTTCTCGCGCAGTCCCTCGGTGGCCTTCTCCGCGTTGAGCCGGCGACGGGCGCCTTCAAAGGAGAATGGCTTGGTGACCACGCCGATGGTCAGCGCGCCCAGGTCGCGGGCAATCTCGGCGATGACGGGCGCCGCGCCGGAGCCGGTGCCGCCGCCCATGCCGGCGGTGATGAAGACCATGTCGGAGTCCTTGAGAGCCTCGTAGATCTTCTCGGCATCCTCCTCCGCGGCGCGCTGGCCGATGCCGGGGTCGCCGCCGGCTCCGAGGCCGCGGGTGATCTTGTCGCCGATTCGGATCTTGTGCGGTGCATCCGACTGAAGCAGGGCCTGGGCGTCGGTGTTGACCGAGATGAACTCGACGCCCATGAGCTCGGCGCGGATCATCCGGTTTACGGCATTGCTGCCGCCTCCACCTACGCCGATGACCCGGATGAGCGCGAAGTTTTCCGAGTCGGAACGCAGCGGCATCGAAACCCCTCCAGACGGGTGAGTACAGGCATTTCCCGGTCGCAACGGGGGACGGTTGCAGTGCCTCTCCATCGCCCCCGTATGGGTCGGCAGTATAGACGGCGACGCCGTCGCCCGGCGGGTCAAGTTCGGCTTACCGAGGCCTACTTTCGGGCCACCCGGCGACCGTTGTGGACGGAATGTGGAAAGTCTCAGGCGGCCGGCAGGAAGGTCAGCCTCACGGTTCGGGCGGCGTTGTCCGGGTTCGGGTCCAGCAGTGCGATCGACTGCCATGTGCCCAGGCCCAGGCGGCCGTCAACGACGGGCACGGAAACGGACGGCGGCACGAGCAGCGGCAGGACGTGGTCAGCGCCGTGGCCGTTCGAGCCATGGCGGTGGCGCCAGACGGCATCCTGGCGCGGCAGCAGCTGGTCGAGCCGATCAACGAGATCCGCCTCGCTGCCGCTGCCCAGCTCCATCACCACGACGCCGGCCGTGGCGTGAGGAACGAAGACAAGCAGCGCGCCATCGCCGCGCCCCGCCACGAACTCGGCACAATCCGCGGTGATGTCGAACAGGCCGCGGCGTGAGCCGGTGTGGACCCGCAGCTCCTTCCCGCTCACCGCCTGACGTGCCGCGTCAACGGTCTAGGGAAAGAGCCCGCGCAGCCACTCACGCATGCGGCTGACGACGTTCGGCGCCGGTGCTGACTCGTAGCGCAGCGGCTCATAGCCACGAACGGTCCGGGCCCCCCATAGCAGCAGGCCGATGGCGTTGGAGTAGGCCGGCGTGAGCAGGTTGTCGGTCAGCCCGCCGACGCCCGTCGGGACGGCCACGCGGACCGGCATCTGGAGCACCTCGCGCCCGAGCTCGGCTGTCCCCGGCAGCTGCGCCGCGCCGCCGGTCAGGACGAGCCCAGCAGGCAGCATGCCGCGGTTGCCGGCCCGCTCGATCTCTTCGCCGATCTTCTCGAAGACCTCGCGCATCCGCGCCTCGATGATCGCCGCCAGCTCGGCGCGCGACGCAGTTCGGCCAGAGCCCTCACCGATGTCCTCGACGCTCACCTTGTCATCGCCCGCGATATTCGCCGGGTCGGCCGTGCCGTGGCTGATCTTGAGCGCCTCGGCCGCCGAGAGGCTGGTCTTGAGCCCGATGGCGACGTCGTTGGTCACGTTGTTGCCCCCCAAGGGCAGCACCGCGGCGTGGAAGGGCGAGCCGTCAAGGAAGAGCGCCAGGTCGATCGTGCCGGCGCCGAAGTCAGCCACGGCCACGCCCAGCTCGCGCTCGGTCTCGGTCAGCACCGCATCAGCCGAAGCGAGCGAGTTGGCGACCAGCTCGTCGATGCGCACCTCCGCCCGCTGGACGCACTTGGTCAGGTTCTGCACCGCCGTCGCGCTGGCATGGACGATGTGGGTCTCGACCTCCAGCCGCACGGCGCTCATGCCGAGCGGGTCCTTGACCCCTTCCTGGCCGTCGACGACGAAGCCGCGCGGCAGGACGTGGAGCACCTCGCGGTTCGACGGGATGGTGACTGCGCGGGCCACCTCGGTCGCCCGTTCAATGTCCTCCACGCTGACCTCGCGACGTGGCCCGCTGACCGCCACAGCGCCGCGTGAGTTCTGGCTCTCGACGTGGTTGCCGCCGACGCCGACGATGGCCGACTCGACGCGGTAGCCACTGAGGCGCTCGGCCTGCTCGCGCGCGGTGCTGATAGAGCTGACCGTCTGGTCGATGTTGATGACCACGCCCTTCTTGAGGCCGGCCGATGGCGGCGCGCCCTTGCCGATGATGGTCAGGCTGCCGTCGCGCGTCAGCTCACCGATCAGCACCACCACCTTGCTGGTACCGACGTCGATCCCGACGAGGACTGCTTCGCGTTCCAACCGCTCCCCTTCCCGCTCACTCCGGCGCCGGCATGGGTGCCCCGCGCCGGCCTACATTCTGGAAGATGCGGGCGTCCGGTGTTGGCCGGCTGCGGAAGGTGCCGCAACGGTCCTCGGCCGGGGCGAGGAAGACCATCTCCAGCTCGGCCTCGCGCTCGGCCACCAGCGACCGAAGGCATTGCACCTGCTGGTCGATCATCGACACCGGCCGCAGGTTGGGCGTGTAATGGCCGAACGCGGCACGCCAGCCATCGCGCTCGCTGGCCAGCAGCCAACCGTGCTCGTCCTGCACCTCCAGGCTGAACGCGTCGGCCTCGCTTTGGACCGAAGCCGGTGTCAGCGCCGCGAGGCGCAGCGCAGCGGACACGTCGATCGAGTCGAGCGTCTCGCCGATTGCCGGAGCCAGGGCGCCGGAACGGCGGTCATCGACCACCGGCAGGTCCTCGGCGCCTGCCTCGGCCGGACCTATCACCACCCCGTCGCCATCGACCAGCAGCTGCTCGTCCCCGACCTGCCAGACCATCACCGGCACCCGCTCAGTGACCATCACCCGCAACCCGTCGGGCAACCCGGCGACCACGTTCGCACGGCCCACGGCGGGCAGCTCCTCGAGCGCTCGCGCGACAGCCAGGGTGCGCAGCCGGAACAGGTTGGGTCGAGCGTCCAGCTCTGGCGCCAGCCGGGCGTGCGCATCGGCGAATGGCGTGTAGTGGAGGCCCTCCACGCTGACATTGCGCGGATCGAGCTCGAAGCGCTCCGGGCTGGTCAGCCAGTTGAGCGAGGCGCCGGCGGCCAACATGAGCAGAGCCCCGAATAACCGGGTGAGGTTGAACAGGCTGCCCCGGCCGCGTCTGCGCCGACCGCCCGCGGTGGGCCGAAGCCTGGCCGGCCTCCTCAGCCGCCGGTTGCGCTGCGGCGGCTCCTCCATCAGCGGGACCGCTCCATCAGGCCAGCTTGTCGGCGATTGCCCGCGCCGAGCGCAGGGCGGTGCCATCAGCGCCCTGTACGCTGAACTGACGGCCGCGACCCTGTCGCGCCTCCTCGACCATGTCACGGAGCTGCTGCGCGAAACTGATCTGGCGCTGCTCCCAGAAGTACTTGGCCATGGCGCCGGGGATGGTGTTGATCTCGTTGACCCAGACCTCGTCGCCGGCCCACAGGAAGTCGATCCGCGCCACCGAGCGGACGAGTGCCACCTCGGCCACGCGCCGAGCGGCATCTGCCAGCCGTCCTTCGATCCCTGCCGGCAGCTCGGCAGGCAGCTCGCGCCGGGCACCCTCCAGGCCGGCTCCCTGGAGGTACTTCTCCTCGTAGCTGTAGATCCCCTCTCCCCTGCCCTGCGGCCGCAGCGGCCGCTCAACCGCCGACACCTCGAGCGACGGATGGGTCCGGACCGACACGTTCAGGTCGACCGCGTCGGCGCGATAGGGCTCGATCACGGCTCCATCGCGAAGCAGCGGCTGGCTGCGCACCAGCGCGGCTGCCGTGCCCGCGTCGTCGACCACCTGGATGCCGATCGACGAGCCGCCGAAGCGCGGCTTGACGATGAACGGTGGCCCAAAAGGCAGGCTGGCCGACTCGTCCGTCAGGGCGAGCCTGGGCAGGGTCGGGATGCCGGCGCCAACCATCAGGTCGTGGAAGGCCAGCTTGTCCATGCCCAGGAAGGCACCGGCGGCGGTCGGACCCGTGTAACGCAGGCCGGCCAGGTCGAGCACGCCCTGCAGGGTGCCGTCCTCGCCGGGCCCGCCGTGACAGCAGTTGACCACGACATCCAGCTCGAGGCGCTGGCGGCGAAGACCGCCCTCGCTGGCAAAGCCGGCGTCGCTGCCCAGGCGCAGCGAAAGCTGGCGCGAGCCGCGCGGCGGGCCTTCGAGGAATGACTGCGCCTCGGCAGTTGGCGAGACCTCGTACCAGTCGCCGGTCTTGGTCCAGTACAGCGCGACCACGTCCGAGCCCCCGTCGGCCAGCGCTCGAGCCGCCTGCAACCCGGTCAGGATGCTGATGTCGTGCTCCGGCGAAGGACCGCCGAATATCACACCGAGCCTGCTCAAAAGCTCCTCTCTCCCTATGGATAGGTGTCGGGCAGATCGTTCTCGTACAGGACCGCGTCGCCGGGGCCGAGATTCGACCTCACCCAGGCGACGGCCTGGTCGCGCCGGTCGAACACGTGCACTCTCGCCCGACCACCCTGCGCACCGGCGAGCAGCGCCGCCCGATTGGTGCGGTTCACCACCAGCAGGTCATCGACCGCCCCGGCCGCTGCCCGCGCCAGCTCTTCGTTCTCGGCCGCCTGCTGCGGCCCGAGCTCGATCATGCCCGGCGTCACCACCGCCCGCCGCTGAGCCGGCAGGGCCAGCAGCGTGGCCAGGGCCGCCCGGAAGCCGGCGGGGTTCGAGTTGTACGTGTCGTCGATGACCGTTGCCCCATTGGTCGCCGATGCTACTTGCAGCCGGTGCGCCGCGCTGGGCAGGGTCGGCAGTCGGGCGGCGATGTGCTCCTCAGCCAACCCCAGTGCGCCGGCAACGGCGACCGCGCAGGCGACGTTGATCGGTTGCGTGCCGGGTCGCTCGAAGGTCGCCACGTGACGGCCCCGGAGGGTGACCCGGAGCTGACCATCCTGCGTGACGACGTGGACGTCGGCGGTCGCGTCACGCTCCGAGCAGCGCCAGACGACCTTGTCTCGCGCCAGCCGATCGGCGACCTCGGCCAGCCGGTGGGCATCGACGTTGATGACGCACGTCTCGGCGCGCTCGAAGATCTCCGACTTGGCCCGCACGATGTTGTCCAGGCTGCCCATCCGCTCCAGGTGGACCGGGCCGATGGCCGTCAGCACGGCGACATCGGGCTTGATCCAGCTGCACAGCTCGCGGATCTCGCCCGGGCCGTAGGTGCCCATCTCGGCCACGAAGACGTCGGTGCCCGGAGCCAGGTGCTCGTTGATTGCCCGGGCCAGGCCGCCGGTGTTGTTGTAGCTCGCCGGGGATGGCACGACGGGCCTGCTCGCGCCCAGCAGGTGGGTCACGTAGCCCTTGGTGCTGGTCTTGCCATACGAGCCGGTGATGGCGACGACCGTCGGGCTGACCTGGGCCAGGCGCCGGCTGGCGCGATCCACGAAGGTGGCCATCAATCGGCGCTCCAGTGGCCGGCTGAGAGTGGCGGCCAGGTCCACCACGAGCGGCTGCAGCAGGGCCACCCCCGCCGCCGCGACGGTGACCGCGTGCAACGGGTCCAATGCCAACACCACGGCCAGTCCGGTGACGACCAGCAGCACCACCGCGTTGGTTGCGACGAGCACGATCGCCAGCCGGACCATCCGGCGGCTCCAGGCGAGCGGCGCAGTCCGTCCGCGCAGGCCAAGACCAAGCGGGCCGATCGCGACCGCCGCGGCCGTGAGCAGGGCCGCCCACGGCGTCAGCGGCGCAAACAGCGCGCCGGCCAAGCCGAAGCCGGCAAGCACGAGGTTCAGCGGCACGCCAAACCACCAGCGCCGGCCAAAGCGAACAGCAGCGTTGTAGTACTGGTCGCGCTGGACGATGCGCAGCCAGCGGATCGCCGCCAGCGTGGCGGCCGCCAGGCAGCCGGCGATGGCCAGCAGCTCAGCCACGGGCAGTCGCCCCGGTCGGCTCGGTGGTTGCAAGCAGGCCGTCGATCGCCGCGCGCAGCTCCCCCGGTGCGCTGCGCACCAGGAAGTGCCCATGGCCGGGCAGGACGCGTAGCCCGGCTTGCTCGCCGAGCGCCTGCGCCGCCCTCCGCGCGGATTCCGCCGGGGCGGGCTCGTCGTCGGCGCCCCAGACCAGCCGGACGGGGCAGCGCACGGCTGCCAGCTGCTCGTCGTACGACTCGTTGACGACCTTCACCAGCACCCCGCGCATGGTCTGGCTGGCCGCGCGGTAATCGGCCGAGCCGTAGCGTTGGCGCAGCCGTTCCATGTGGCCTTCGCCAAGCACGCCGACCCGGTGAAGTGCCCGCCCGACGCGATAAAGCGGGCTGGTCCGGCCGCCGACGCGCCGATAGAGCGGCACGCCGGTGAGCACAAGACCGGTGACCCGCTCAGGGTCAGCCGCGGCAAGGTGCAGCGCGACGCGGCCGCCGAACGAGTGTCCGATGACGACGAGCCGCTCGCCGATCTCGGGCAGCGCGCGGGCGACGGCGGCGGCGTAGCGGGCCGAGCCCCACGCATCGGGCGGCTCGGGTGTGGCGCCGAAGCCGGGCAGGTCGAGGGCAACCGCGTCAAGCCCTTCGAGAACGGCGTCGAAGTCAGCGCCGCTGCGGGCCCAGCCGTGCAACGCCAGCACGCGCGCCGGCAGCCGGCCGTGAAGGCGACCGAAGAGCCGTCCCCCATCGAAGGCGCGCAGGCTCACGCTGCGCCGCTCCAGTCGGACCAGTCACCGGCAAAGACGATCTCGAACTCCAGCTTCACGCCGCGCTCTGCCAGGACACGGGTGCGCACCTGCTCACCCAACGCGCGCACATCGGCCGCCGTGCCCTCCCGGTCGTTGACGATGAAGTTGGCGTGCTTCTCGCTGACCACGGCGCCGCCGACGCGCATTCCCTTCATGCCCAGCTCGTCGACCAGCGCGCCGGCCGAGGGCCCCTCGGCAGGGTTACGGAAGACACTGCCCGCCGACGGCAGCCCGAGCGGCTGGTGTGCCTGGCGCCAACGGCGGATGTCGTCCAGCCGCTGGCCGACCTGCGCCGAGTCGGCGCGGGTCAGGTCGAACGAGGCCCAGGTGACCACCTCAGGCGTGGCGAGCGGAGAGTGCTTCAACAGGCTGTCGCGGTAGGTCAGCGCGAGCCCCTCGGCGTCCAGGACCTGCTCAGTGCCGTCGGCGCGCATCACGCTGGCCTCGGCCAGCACCGACCTCACGTCGGACTCGTGCGCGCCGGCGTTGGCCCAGACCGCACCCCCGACCGTGCCCGGGATGGCCAGGCCGAACTCCAGCCCGGACAGACCCTCGGCCCGGCCAAGGGTGGCCGCCTTCGCCATCGGCAGCCCCGAGTCGGCCACCAGCCGCGGACCGTCGAACCGATGCGACTGGGCGCGGTTATGGATCACCAGCCCTCGCACGCCGCGGTCGCTGATGACCAGGTTGGAGCCGCGGCCCAGCACGAAATAGGGCAGCTCGCGCGAGCGCGCGAAGCGGACCAGGGCGCGCAGCTCGAACAGGTTGTGGATCTCTGCAAACAGGTCGGCCGGACCCCCGACGCGCATGGTGGTGAATCGGGCGAGAGGCTCCCTGCGCGACGTTTTGACGCCGATGCGCCGCTGGATGTCCGTGCCCAGGCGGGCAATCGCCGTTTCGTCGAGGCTCACCGTCACGCGTCGGCCCGCGACAGCTCTTCGATCGATCTCGAGCTGGGCAATGCACGACGCTCGGCCAACGCCAGCAGGATCGCGGCCAGCGCAGCCGCGGAGCCCGGCCGGCCAAGCTGGCGGGCGGCGGCACGCATCGGTTGCAGGGCAGAGGCGTCGGAGGCAAGGGCCGCGGCCCGGCGCAGCGCATCGGCATCGAAGTCCTCATCGGCGACCACCAGTGCCGCGCCGGCATCAGCCAGCAGCCTGGCATTGGCCACCTGGTGGCCGCTGGCGTGGGGGTACGGCACGACCACGATCGGCGTGCCCAGCGCGCTCGCTTCGGCCAGGGTCGAGGAGCCGGCCCGGCCTACGATCAGGTCCGCGGCGATTAGCGCGCGGGCCATGTCGGCGTCGAGGAAGGCATGCGGCTGGTAGCGTCCCTGCAGTGCCGTGGGCAGGCTGGCGCGGTTGCGCCGCGCATCCTCCAGGCCGGCGTCGCCGCAAACGTGGACGATGGATGCCCCGACGACCAGGTCGGGCAGGGCGTCGGCGACCGCGTCGTTCAGCCGACGCACGGCCTGCGATCCACCGAAGACAAGCAGGCAGGGAAGCTGCGGCTCCAGCCCGAGCGCTGCCCGCGCCTGATCGCGGCTCAGGCCCTCGAAGGAGCGGATCGGGGTGCCGGTGACGTAGCAGTCCCCGGGCAGCTGGTTGCACGTCTCGGCGAAGGTGACTGCCAGCGCCGAGGCCAGCCGGGCCGTGAAGCGCACGCTCCGACCGGCCAGCCGGTTACCTTCCCACATCAGCGTTGGAATGCGCAGCAGCGCCGCGGCCAGCAGGACCGGTATTGCGACATAGCCCCCGGTGGTGAAGATCACCCGCGGCCGGCTGCGCAGCAGCAGCGCGACCGCCTGCGGCAGCGAGGCGACCAGGCGCAGCGGGTCGAGGACGGTGTGCAGCGAGAGGTCGACGCTGCGCAGCGAGCGCAGCCACAGTCGCTCCAGGGGTATGCCCGCGGCCGGCACGATGCGCGATTCCAGGCCACGTCGGCCGCCCAGCCAGCGAATGTTGACGTCAGCGGCTCCCCGCTCGCGCAGGCTGCGCGCGACGGCCAGGGCGGGATAGATGTGGCCGCCCGTACCTCCGGCGGCGATGAGGATCAGCATCGTTCCAAGTGCCTCTGTCCTGGGTCTCGCGCGAGATCGAGAGCAGGATACCGACGGCGGCGAAGCTGACCACCAGCGACGAGCCGCCCGCGCTCACGAAAGGCAGCGTTATGCCGGTGATCGGCAGCAGCACCACCACCACACCGATGTTGATGAACGCCTGCAGCACCAGCCACGCGGTGATGCCGGTTGCCAGCAGCGCCCCGAACGTGTCGGGCGCGCCGAGTGCGACGCGCACGCCACGGTAGGCCAGCAGCAGGTAGGCAGCGATCACCGCCAGGCCGCCGATGAGCCCCAGCTCCTGGCCGATGACGGCGAAGACGAAGTCGTTCTGCGCTGCCGGCAGGTGCAGCGCACCGGGCTGACGGCTTTCGCCCAGGCCGATGCCGGTGAGGCCGCCCATGCCCAGCGCGAGCAGTCCCTGCACGGTATGGAAGCCGATGCCCTGGGGATCGGCCCAGGGATCGATGAAAGCCTGCACGCGCGCCATCTGGTAGGCGTTGTGGTTGACCACGTAGACGACCGCGGCGATGCCCGCCGGGGCCAGCAGGAGCAGCTGCCAGATGCTGCCGCCGGCGACCACGAACATCGCCAGCGCGGTCAGCGTCAGCACGCCGGTCGTGCCCAGGTCAGGCTCGAGGATGACCAGCGCGAGCAAGGGCCCGACGATCAGCAGGAAGGGCAGCAGGCCGTGCAGCAGCGAGCCCGACCGGGTGCCCTTGCGGGCCAGCCAGTGGGCGAGGTAGATGACCAGCGCGAGCTTGGCGAACTCGGCCGGGTGCATCGCGGGCAGCGGCCCGATCTGCAGCCAGCGCATCGAGCCGCCCCCTTCGATGGGCTTCAACACCCCCGCGATCGGCGGCAGCAGCACGGCCACGAGCAGGGCCAGCGCGACTACATAGCCGAGCACCGACACGTGACGCAGCCAGCGATAGTCGATGCGGGCCATCACGGCCATCGCGACCAGTCCCAGGACGGCCCACATGGCCTGCGGTGCGACCACCGCGAAGGCATCGCCGTTGCGCAGCAGGGCGCCCACGCCGGAGGTCGAGTAGACCGCCAGCAGGCCCAGCGCCGACAGGGCGAGGATCGTGACGGCGATGATGTAATCGGGCTCGTGTCGCTCGCGCTGGGGCCCGCGTGGTGCGCGAGCGACCGGCTTTGCCGCGAGCGTGCGACGAGGCGCGGCCACGGCGCTCATGGCTTCACCTGGCCGGATCGGCGCTGCAGCTCCAGCACGGCCTGCTTGAAGGCACGGCCACGGGCGGCGTAGTCGACGAACATGTCGAAGCTGGCCGCGGCCGGGCTCATCAGCACGGTCGCCAGCCCAGTCGGGCCCTCACCCGCCGGCCGATCGGTGAGTGCCTCGCGGGCCAGATCGGCCGCCCGCGTGACCGCGCTCGGAAGGTCCGCCGCGCGCTCGACACGTGCTGCTCCCGCCGCCTCGAACAGCTGCTCCATCTGTTCGGCCGTCTCGCCGATCAGGACGGCGGCAGCCGCACGCCGCGCCACCTCGTGGGCGAGCTCCTCGAGCGGCACGTCCTTGCTACGGCCGCCGGCGATGAGCACCACCGGTGGGTCGAAGGCGCGCAGAGCGCTGATCACCGCATCGGGCTGGGTGCCGCTCGAGTCGTTGACGAAGCGGACGCGATCGATGACCGCGACCTCCTCGAGCCGATGCTCCACGCCGCCGAAGTCGGCCACGGCCTGCCTGATCGCCTGTTCCTCGACGCCGCTGAGCAGGCCGGCCGCGACAGCGGCCAGGACGTTGCTGGCGTTGTGGAAGCCCGGCAGGGGCACCTCGGCAAGAGGCATGATCGGCGTCGTCGGGCCGTTCAGCGTACTGACGATCCAGCCGTCCGAGAGTCCGACGCCGTCGGCAGGCACTGTGCTCCGGCTGTAGCGGACGGCGCGGGCCACGGTGAGCTCTCCGTAGCGCCGGCTGACCGGATCCTCGTCGTTGATCACCAGCGCGCCGTCGGGTGGGAGCAGCTCGGCCAGGCGCTGCTTTACCAGGCGATATGCCTCGACGGTGCCGTGTCGATCCAGATGGTCGCTGCTGACGTGGGTGTATACCGCGATTTCGGTGCCGCGCGAGATGGTGGGCAGCTGCAGCTCGGACAGCTCCAGCACCACCCGGTCCGCGGTGGTGATCTCGGGGAGGCGCTCGACCAGCGGAGTGCCGATGTTGCCGCCGAGGAGTGTGCGTGCCGGGCCGGCCGAGATGACCGCCGCTGTCAGCGACGAGGTCGTCGTCTTGCCCTTGGTGCCGGTGATGCCCACGGTTGGGGCCGGGCAGAGGCGAAGAAAGAGGTCCACCTCGCTGACGACCGGCACGCGACCTTCGGCCTCCACGGCGCCGAGGGCACGACGCAGCCGGGGCTCGGTCGTCGGGTAGCGGCTGCTCACCGACGGCGACGTGCACACCAGCGCCTGCTCAGCCAGCGCCTCGCTTGGCTCCACCTCGGGTCCGAGCATCAGCCGAACCGGCCGCCCGCCGAGCTGGGCCAGCTGGTCGGTCAGCGCCTCCGCCGGCTGGCCGTCGTAGACCGTGACCGTGGCGCCGCGGTCGTGCAGGAAGCGAGCCAGGGCGATGCCGCTCCGGGCCAGGCCGAGCACCGCCACGGGCCGGCCCGCGAAGGAGTCGAGGGTGAGGTTGGGCAGGTCGATCGGAGTCACCGCGGCACCGTCGGCCATCGCTATCACCGGTTCACCAGCGTGGCGAAGAAGAAGGTCACCCCGAGCATGGCCGCCAGCACGCCGACGATCCAGAAGCGCAGCGTGATCTTTTCCTCGTCCCAACCGGCCAGCTCGAAGTGGTGGTGCAGCGGAGCCATGCGGAAGACGCGCCGGCCGGTCAGTTTGAAGACCAGGATCTGGATCACGTCCGAGCCGACCTGCAACACGAAGATGATCCCGATCAAGGGCAGCAGCATGATCTGGCCGGTGATCAGCGCCATCACGGCCAGCGTGGCGCCGAGTGAAAGGGCACCGGCGTCGCCCATGAAAACCTGCGCGGGGTGGACGTTGAACCACAGGAAGCCGAGCAGGGCCCCGATCAGCAGCGCACACATGATCGCCAGGTTCGGCTGGGGGAGCGGGTTGAGAAGGGCGATGATCATGTACGCCACGAAGGCAAAGATGAGCGTGCCGCCGGCCAGGCCGTCGAGTCCGTCGGTGAAGTTGACGCCGTTGGTCGTGGCCACGATGGCGAACGCGGCGAAGGTGATGTACGCCCAGTCGGGCAGAGCGACCGCGCCGATGAACGGCACCGCCACGCCGGTGATCGCATAGGTGCGCTGGATCTGCCAGGCGATGGCCACGGCCACGACAACCTGCCACAGCAGCTTCTGGCGGATGCGGATGCCTTCACCGGTCTTGGCGTTGAGGTAGTCGTCGACGATGCCCAGCGCGCCGACAGCCAGCAGGGTGAGCATCGGGGCGATCGTCGACGGATCGAAGAAGCGACCCATCGGGCTGACGAACTCGAACAGGAGCCCGGCCGCACCGACCACGGCGATGATCAGCGCGCCGCCCATCGTCGGCGTTCCTTCCTTGACCAGGTGGCTGGCCGGGCCCTCGACGCGAATGCGCTTGCCGAAACCGAACCGGCGCAGCAGCTGGATGAAGGGCGGCATCAGGATGACGACCAGCGCGAACGTCAACAGGATGCTCTGGACGATCGAGGCTGCGATTGCCATCTCGCCGGTCACGACGGCGACTCCGCGACGCTGGTCCTATGCATGGGCGGCGGCCATTTTCCCACCGGCGCAGATCAGCGCCCGGCCAACGGCGTCGCGCTGGGCCACGGCCGCGGCTCGACCGCCGGCAGCGGCGTGGCGACCCCCGCGGTCGGTGCCGCCATCGGGGAAGCGGACGGGCCGCCGGTGGCCTCCGGCGACTGCTCGGATGGTGGTTGCGTGGCGGGATCCGGGAAGAGCTGGTCGTCGGGCGCGGCAAGCTGATCGGGCGCCAGCTCGAGCACGGAGATGGCCGTCTGCGCGACCCGTCTGAACACCTCGTAGGACTCGATCTTGGGCACGAGCAGGCCGCGGCGCTGGCCGGTCAGGGCGGGCTTATTGATGGTCACCACGACCACCAGGTCCGGAACGCCGTCACCGACGAAGCCGCAGAAGGTGTAGTTGTACTCGTCGTCGGCCCACGCGCCGGCCGCGCTGTCCCAGATCTGCGCTGTGCCCGTCTTGCCGCCGACCGTGTAGCCCTCGATGAGCGTCTTGCGGGCGACCTCCTCGACGCTGGTCACGTTGTTGACCAGCAGGGAGCGGATCGCCGCGGACACCTCAGGGTCGAGCACCTGCTCACCTGCTGCTTCGTGCTCACCCGGCCGGGGGCTTCCGGCGGGCGGGCGATCGGGCGCCGCGAGGACATGGGCGTCCACTGCTCGGCCGCCGTTGACCATCCGGCTGTAGGCCACGGCGAGCTGTATCGGGGTCACCGCCACGCCCTGCCCGAATGAGCGGTTGGCCAGGTCAACCGGCGCCCAGCGCTGGGTCGCCGGGTCAGCCGCGATGCCGCGCGATTCGCTGCTGATCTCGACCCCACTGGCCTGCCCCAGGCCGAGTCGGCGCCACAGGTCGTACAGCTCCGCTGCGGCCGAATTCACGTCCGGCCCCAGCCGGGCGGCGATCTTGGCCGTCGGCACGTTGCGCGAGAAGGCGAGGACTTTGCCGAAGGTCAGTTCGCCCATGCTCTTGCGGTCCGAGTTGTGCACGCGGTGCGAGCCGAACTCCAGGAACTTCTCGTCCTTGATGGTGCTCGTCGGCGAGACAATGCCTGCCTCCAGGGCGGCAGCCGCCGTGATCATCTTCATCACCGAGCCGGGCTCGTAGATCTGGCTCGCCAGCGGGTCGACGAAGCGCTCGGGGGCCTGGCGCGCCGTCTCGATGTACGCGTTGGCGTCGTAGCCCGGCACCGACGCCCAGGCCAGCACCTCCCCGCTGCGCGGATCCATCACCACCGCGCTGACCCGCTCGGCCTGGTTGGCCACCCAGATCGCGAACAGCTCCTTCTCCACGCGCAGCTGCAGGCTGGCGTCGATGGTCAGGCTGACGACCTGGCCGGGACCGCCGGCCGCGGGTGGGGCCCCGCCGGCGCTGGCCGTCGATGCGTCAATCCCGGCGAGCAGCCCATGGTTGTACTGCTCCACGCCATAACGGCCCTCCCCGTCCTCGGTCACGAAGCCGAGCAGCTGGCTGGCGAGGGTCGTCCTGGGCGCACCTCCCGGGTTCGGGTAGACGCGCATCGGCTGCGGCTCCAGCGACAGCGCGGCCACCTCGCCTGCCTCCGCGGCAGCCCGCACCCGCTGGCTCTGGTCGAGGGTCAGCCGCCGATGGACGATGGTGTAGGGCACGGCCTCCTCGAAAGTCTCGACCAGTCGCTCGGTCTGCACCGGGTCAAAGTCGAGCAGCTCCGCGAGGCGGCGGGCGACGGGGCCGCGGGCCTCGGCCGCAAGTAGGTCGGGGTATGCGGCCAGGAGGTCACGGTAGGCGGTCGTCGCGAGCAGCGTGCCACGCCGATCGGTGATGTCCCCGCGCTGGGCAAACTCGACCGATGGTCGGGCCATCTGCGCGGCCGCCCGCGCGCGCAGGTCGTCGGCCTGGGCAATCTGCCAGTAGCTCAGCCGAATGCCCAGCGCCGCCGCGATGACGACGAAGGTCGTCAGCAGCGCAAGATGGCGCAGCCGCCTGTCCGTCCGACCGAGCATGGCTCAGCGGGCGGGCACGCGAACCTTGGTGCCCAAAAGGTCCAGGCCTGCCTGCTGCGCCCAGTCGAGGACGAGCGGCTCGGAACCCCAGCGGGCGACAGTCGCCTCGAGCGTCTGCGCCTGGCGACCCAGATCGTCACGCTGCAGCACCAGCCGGTCCACCTCGTACGAGGTCGCTGCCAGCCGGGCAGTCTGGCCCAGGTAGACCATGCCGATGACGAACAGCATGACCACTACCGCCATCAACAGGCCCATGGGATGAGAGCGCCGGCTGGCCCGGGACGGCCGGGCGATGCGCCGGCGCTCTCCGAACGCGACTGGCCGTGGCCGTGCGCCCTGGTAGACGGTCACGCCGCGGCCCTCCCCCCGTGTCGCCCATCAAGCAGCTCTCTCTGCGCCTGCCCGCTCAAGCCAAGCGAATCGATGAGCCCATCGTGCTCGTACCCGTCGGCGATGTCGGCAGGTAGAACGTCCGGTCGTGGCTCACGCCTCTGGCGCACCTCGTGCTGGCGCTTGGTGTACGCGCGACGGCGGCGGGCCTGGTTGCGTCGGCTCATGCGTCCAGCCTCCTTGCTGCCCTGAGCAGGGCACTGCGGGCACGCGCGTTGCGCGCCACTTCTGCCGCGCTCGGTCGGCGCGGCTGCGGGCCGATGGCTGCCAGCCGAGGTGCCCGACCGCACACGCAGACGGGCGCCTCCGGTGGGCAGATGCAGCCGCGTCGCTCGGCGTTGATGAACCGCTTGACGATGCGGTCCTCCAGCGAGTGGTAGCTGATCACTGCAAGGCGGCCGCCGGCTCCCAGCAGCTCGACGGCCGCCTGCAGTGCGCGGGGAAGCACCTCCAACTCGCGGTTGACGTGAATGCGTAGTGCCTGGAAGACGCGCGTGGCGGGGTGCACTCGGCGCCGACCGCGAGGTGGCACATGCGCCACCCGCTCAATCAGCTCGGCCAGCTGCCGGGCACTCCGGATCGGTTCATTGCGGCGCGCGTCGACGATGGCCCGGGCTATCCGGCGGGCCTGCGGCTCTTCGCCGTGGCGGCGGAACAGGTCGGCCAGCTCGCGCTCATCGAGCGTAGCCAGCACCTCGTGCGCCGCCGTGCCGCGCGAGTCGTCGAAACGCATGTCAAGCAGGCCCTCCGCGCGGAAGCTGAAGCCACGCTCCGTCTCGGCCAGCTGGTAAGAGCTCAGTCCGAGGTCGAGCAGCACGCCATCCGCCGGAGTGAACCCCTCCTCCGCGGCAACCATGCCCATCTCCTCGAAGTTGGCCTGGCGCAGGACCAGTCTGTCGCCGAAGGTGGCCAGCCTGTCGCGCGTTCTGGCGATGGCCGCCCGGTCCGCATCGAGGCCGAGCAGGCGGCCATCAGGAGAATTGGCCTCCAGGATTCGTCGAGCGTGCCCTCCGCCCCCGACCGTTCCGTCGATCTGCAGACTGCCCGGTCCGGGGGCGAGGATGTCAATGACCTCCTCGACCATCACGGGCAGGTGCCCTTCTGCCTGATCGGCTACCGGCCGGGACGGTCCCGGCGAACCCTGGAGGCTCATCTGGTGCGCTAGATGCCCAGGCCCTGGATGTGGGCGGCAAACACCTCGGGATCGCTCATGCCGGAGCCGTAGGCAGCCCATCGCTCGGGCTGCCAGATCTCGAGGTGGTCGCGCATGCCCACCACCACGGCCTCGCCGTTCAGCGCCGCTTCCGCGCGCAGCGCCGCCGGCAGGACGACTCGACCCTGACGGTCGGGCTCGACCTCGAAGGCGCCTCCGAACAGGAAGCGGGCAAAGCTTCGGGCACTGGCGTTAGACACCTGGAGCCCAGCCACTCGCTGGGCGAGCTCGTTCCAGGCGTCCCTCGGGAAGATGGCCAGGCAGCCGTCCATCCAGCGGCTCACGTATGCCACTCCGGCGAGGTCCGCGCGAAAACGCGCCGGGACGGCAATGCGGCCCTTGGCGTCGATCGTGTGACGGTACTCCCCGGTGAACACGGCGTTGCCTCTGGTGTTGGGTGCTGCCGGCGGTCGAGCACGCCACCCGGTAGCGCTGCCTGCTCCCGGCTGACTGACTCCGCCACCGCCTCTCCCCACTTTGGACCACTTTGGCCCACTGGAGCCCATCATACGCGTTGTTGAAGGGCCGTCAACCCCTAATCGCGCTCGAGCCACGCGTTCGCGCCGCCTTTGCCCCGGGGCCGTCATCATTTGCCCATGCCACGCGAGCCAAAGCACAAGGTCTCCCGGCGCTTCGGCGTCGACATCTACGGAACGGGCGGCGCCGCCCTGCAGCGTCGACTGGCGGCACGTCCCGGCGCGCGGCCCGGAGCTCGGCCGCGGCGACGCAGCGAGTACGGACTGCAGCTGCAGGAGAAGCAGAAGGCAAAAGCCATCTATGGCGTTGCCGAGGGCCAGTTCAAGCGTTACTTCGAGGCTGCCGAGCGGCAGCCCGGCAACACCGGCGACAACCTGCTCTCGCTGCTCGAGCGGCGGCTGGACAACGTTGTCTACCGGCTCGGCTTCGCCCGCACGAGGCCGATGGCCCGGCAGCTGGTCAGCCATGGCCACGTTCGGATCGACGGGGAGCGAGTCAACATTCCGTCCTACAGCGTCGACGAAGGCCAGGTGGTGGCGCTGACCGATGCCGCCGCAAAGGTACCGGCGGTGGCCGAGGAGATGGGCTCAGGTCGTCCGCTGCCAGGCTGGCTCGAGCGCGAGGGCGGCCGCGCAGCCGGACGCGTGGCACGGCTGCCGGCGCGCGACGACGTCGACATGGAGATCGACGACCGGCTGATCATCTCCTTCTACGCTCGCTAGCGGCTTACCGCCCGCGCGCTGTGCGGCCGTCAGGCCGTCTGGATGGGGCCGGCGCAGACGTTTGCCGAGGCGGCCTAGTACGACCGTTGTCATTGCTGCGGTCCAAAGGCGAGTGCTACGGTGCGCGGCGGAGGGGAACCCCTGGAGGCCCGCTTTGGGCAGGACTGGAGACATGGCACTGGCTCGGCCAGCCTCGACCGTCATCACGCATAAGCCCGCCGCCACGCCTGCGCCGGTGGCGCCGCCGGCCCCGTCCTCGCCTGCCGACTTCGTCGTCGAGGAGGCACAGTCCGTGGCGGTCCAGACGAGCCACATCCGGCGCTGCAATTACCGCCGGGTCACGGCGCTGCCCGCCGGCCGGCGCCAGCTCCAGATGTACGACGTCGACTGCATGCACCCCTCGTATGAGTCTCCCGTCGCGCTCGGCCGCCTCGAGGCGGCACGGGACACATGCGCAACGTGCACGCTGCCCGGGGTGTTCAGGCCTGACGAGGACTGAGCAGATACGCTGTCGGCGTGCCAGCGAGAAGGCCTGTAAGCCGAGTTCTGTACCGCGCCTGACGGCGCGGTGACGATCATCCATCTCGGACGGCAGTTACCCACCGTCTCCAGCGGCCGACCCGAGAGCGGAGCGACGCACTCCCGCGGGACGAATCCCGACTGCTCTCCTATTTGGCCTTGCTCCGGGTAGAGTTTGCCCGTTTCACCCGGCCCGACGGCTGATCGCCATCTTGCCGGCTCGTCTCTGTGGCACTGGTCCTCGCCTCACGGCGGACGGGTGTTACCCGCTACCCTGCGTCGCGGAGCTCGGACTTTCCTCGAGCGTTGACGGGTTTCCCCGATGAGCTCGCGACCGTCCGGCCTTCTCGCTGGCCTGCTGATTTTATCCCGCGGGGACCGGCCTGAACAGCCCCAATTCGGACATCTGTTCGAGAATACCGGCCTCAGCCGGCCTCAGCCGGCCTCCGCACGGGCGGCTGCCGCAGGGTCGTCAAGGGCGAGGTTGGCGAGGGCGTCGGCGGCGGTGTTCGCCGCACGCGGCTCATGCCTGATCGACCACCGGCTGAAGCCGGCCAGCTCCGCCTGCGCGGCGTCGACCAACGGCCGGATCTGCGGATGGCGAACCTTCCAGCGACCGGCCAGCTGCTCGACCACCAGCTTTGAGTCCAGCACCAGCTCAACCTCATCGGCTCCGAGCTGGCGCGCGCGGCGGAGGGCCAGGATGACCGCCGTGTACTCGGCATGGTTGTTGGTCTGGATGCCCAGCGGGCGGGCAATGACGGCCAGCGGCCGGGCGGCGGCCTCATATGCACCCGGAAGGTCGGCATCGATCAACACGGCACCGGCGGAGGCCGGCCCGGGATTGCCCCGCGCCGCTCCATCCGCCCGGATGAGCAGACGTCGAGGCGGCAACGCCGGCTCGCTCAGGCGCGCCGCTCCACGATCGCGCCGGAAACCTCGAGGATGGCGCGGGTGATGTTGATCCCGCGCGGGCATGCATCGGAGCAATTGAAGATGGTGCGACAGCGCCAGACACCGTCCTTGTCGGCCAGGATCTCCAGGCGCTGGTCGGCGGCCTCGTCGCGGGAGTCGAAGATGAAGCGGTGGGCGTTGACGATCGCGGCCGGGCCAACGTAGCCCGGCTGCGCCCAGAAGGACGGGCACGACGAGGTGCAGGCAGCGCACAGAATGCACTTGGTCGTGTCGTCATAGCGCGCCCGGTCGGCAGGCGACTGCAGGCGCTCCCGCTCGGGCTCCTCGCTCTCCGCGACCATGAACGGCAGCACGCTGCGGTACTTGGCGAAGAACTCGTCCATGTCCACGACAAGGTCCTTGATCACCTTCAGACCCGGCAGCGGCGCGACCGACACCTTGCTGCCCAGCTGGTCGACGCGGATCTTGCAGGCCAGCCGGTTGCGGCCGTTGATCAGCATCGCGTCCGAGCCACAGATGCCATGCCCGCACGACCGCCGGAAGGTCAGGCTCCCGTCGTTCTCGTACTTGACCGTGTGAAGCAGGTCCAGCACGCGGTCCATCGGACCGGACTCGACCTGGTAGCGCACCCAGTGGGGGCGCTTGTCGCGTTCAGGGTCGAAGCGAAGGATCCGAAGGTCGACCTGCATCGGCGCTGATGGTAGCGGCGTCCGCCGTTGGCCGCCGATCGGCACGTTCGCTCGCTCCGTGACCGTCAGAGCCGGGCTGCGACCAGGCGACCGCGGTCCGGCCGCTCGTCAGTACGTCCGCGGCTTGGGTTCGAACCTGGTGATGGTGACCGGCTTGTACGACATGCGCGGACCGCCTTCGGCCTTGTAGGCCAGCGAGTGGCGCAGCCACTGGTCATCGTTGCGCTCCGGGAAGTCTTCGCGGAAGTGGCCGCCGCGTGATTCCTCGCGCGCCAGCGCCGAGTGGACGGTAGCCTCCGCGCAGTCAAGCATGTAACCGAGCTCACGAGCCTCGAGCAAATCCGTATTGAAGACTCGACCGCCGTCCTCACAGCGGACGGTCCGGTAGCGCTCCTGCAGCTCGCGCAGGCAGGCGGCCATCTCGGCCAGTCCTTCACGCGTCCTGAATACGCCCGCGAGCTGCATCATCGCCGCCTGGAGCTCGTTGCGAATGTGGGCCGGGCGGTCGCCGCGCCGCCGCGTCCGCGCTCCCTCAAGCTCCGCGCGCACCTCCTCGTGCGCGTCGGCGGGCACGTCGGGCAGCGTGCCGCCGGCCGCTGCCACGTCCTCGGCCATCGAGCGGCCTGCGCGCCGGCCGAAGACAAGGATGTCGATCAGCGAGTTGGTGCCCAGACGGTTGGCGCCGTGGACCGACACGCAGGCGCACTCGCCTGCCGCGTACAGGCCCGGAAGGACCGTGTTCCGTTCGTCCACCACGACCCGCGACTCAACGTTGGTCGGGATGCCGCCCATCGCGTAGTGGGCAGTCGGGGTGATCGGGACTGGCTGGGTGATCGGCTCGATGCCCTGGTAGACCCGGCTGAACTCGGTGATGTCGGGCAGCTTGGCCTCGATCACGTCGCGCCCCAGATGCCTCAGGTCGAGATGGACGAAGTCGCCCCCGTCGATGCCCCTGCCCTCGCGCACCTCCAGGTAGATGGCCCGGCTGATGACGTCGCGCGGCGCGAGCTCCATCAGCGTCGGCGCGTAGCGCTCCATGAAGCGCTCGCCGGAATCGTTGCGCAGGTAGCCACCCTCGCCGCGCGCGGCTTCGGACAGCAGGATGCCGATTCCGACGATGCCGGTGGGGTGGAACTGGAAGAACTCCATGTCCTCGAGCGGCACGCCACGGCGGTAGCACAGCGCCGCGCCGTCGCCGGTCAGGGCGTGGGCGTTGGACGTGATCTTGTAGATGCGGCCATAGCCGCCGGTGGCGAACATCACCGCCCCCGATCGGAAGACGTGCAGCTCGCCGTCCGCGATGCGGTAGCTCACCACACCGCGCGTCAGGCCGCCTTCGACCAGCAGATCGACCACGTGGTACTCGTCGAAGAACTCGACGCCGTGCTTGATGCATTGCTGGTAAAGGGTCTGCAGGATCATGTGACCAGTGCGGTCGGCGGCAAAGCAGGCCCGGCGCACTGGCGCCTCGCCGAAGTTCCGCGTGTGCCCGCCGAACCGGCGCTGATCGATCTTGCCGTCAGGCGTCCGGTTGAATGGCAGCCCCATGTGCTCGAGCTCGATGACGGTCTCGACAGCCTCGCGGGCAAGGATCTCGGCGGCGTCCTGGTCGACGAGGTAGTCGCCACCCTTGACCGTGTCGTACATGTGCCACTCGGGGTGGTCCTCTTCCTGGTTGCCAAGGGCCGCGCAGATACCGCCCTGGGCGGCGCCGGTGTGCGAGCGCGTTGGGTACAGCTTCGAGAGGACCGCCGTCTTGACCCCCCGGCGGGCCAGCTCGAGCGCAGCCCACAGCCCGGCGCCGCCTGCGCCGACGATCACCGCCGGATAGTCGTAGACCCTCGCTGTGGTCACGCGGCCGGCTACCGGGTCGGGATGCTGATGATCACGTCCGTGCCGAGGACGAACAGCACGATCGCAAGGATGTAGAGGGCCCAGAGCAGGCCTGTCCGCCAACGCGGCCGATGGATGTAGTCAAGCACGACCGTGCGCGCGCCGAGGAAGCCGTGGAACAGGGCGGTCATGAGGAGCAGCCAGGCGAAGCCGCGCCAGAACACCTGGTTCCAGCGCTCGCGGATGATCCATTCGGCCGTCTGATGGGCCGGGTCGAAGACGAAGTGGTTGATGCTGAAGTGGGCCAGCGCAATGACGAAGAGAGCCACCCCGCTGATCCGCATCAGGTACCAGACGAAGACCTCGCGACGGCTGCCGACCGGGCGGCGGCGACCGCGGGTGACCGGTGACAGCTCCATCAGATGACCCCCAGCGTGCGGAACAGGTCCAGCCAGACCGGGCGCAGGATGATCAGGGCGCCGGGAACGCCCAGCACGATGAAGATCACCCAGCTGCCCCACCACAGCGCCCGGTGGTAGGCGGTCATCGACGGCCAGAGGTCCATGATGATGATGCGCAGCCCGTTCAGGGCGTGGTAGAGGAGAGCGGCACCCAGCAGCACCTCCATCAGCCGACCTGGCACGCTGGCGTAGAAAGCGAGCACCTCGTCGTAGAGCTCGGGGTGGTCCTTGATCAGCCAGATGTCGATGATGTGCAGTACCAGGAAGGCGAGCACTCCCAGACCGCTGATGCGGTGGAACGCCCAGGCGAGCATGCCCTCGCGCCCGCGGTAGCGCAGCAGCGTCGGAACCCTCATGCGGCGCTCGTGCCTGCGTTCCGGGTCCGGGGGGCTATTCGGCCAGGGCGGCTGCGGCAGCCGCCGATGCGCCCTCGGGCCTGCGGGTGACGGTGTGGCTCACGCAGCCAAGTTTATGCCGCCCGGCGCGAACCGCGTGCGACGCGTGGAATCAGCCTCAGCCGGCAGTGAGCCGGCTGTGAGCCGGCAGTGAGCCGGCTGCCCGGCCACGCGCCCTGCGCTATGCTCCGGCGGCATGAAGCTGCAGGAGTACCACGCCAAGGCGCTGCTGCTGGGCCAGGGTCTGCCGGTCCCCGACTTCGCAGTTGCCGAATCCGCAGCCGAGGCGCGTGCTGCCGCGGCCAGGTACCTGTCAGCCGGTTGCGAGCGAGTCGTGATCAAGGCACAGGTCCTCGTCGGCGGACGCGGCAAGGCCGGCGGCGTCAAGCTGGCCGGTACGCCGGAGGACGCCGAGCAGGTCGCCGCCGCGATCCTGGGCATGGATATCAAGGGGATCACCGTTCGGCGGGTGCTTGTCGCCCCGGCCGCCGACATCGAGCATGAGTACTACCTGGCCGCCGTCCTTGATCGAGCAGCGCGCAAGGTCCTGTTCATGGGCTCCGCCGAGGGTGGCGTCGAGATCGAGCAGGTGGCCGAGGACAAGCCCGACGCGATCGTGCAGGTGCATGCTCACCCACACCTGGGCCTGCTCGACCACCAGGCCCGACTGCTCGCCTATCGCCTGGGGCTGGGCGAGCACCTGAAGGACCTCGTCGCCATCGCGAAGGGCCTCTACGCGACGATGATCGCCAACGACGCAGACCTGGTCGAGATCAATCCCCTGGCGATCGTCCGCGAAGGGGACGGAAGCGTCAGCCTGCAGTGCCTGGACGCGAAGATCACGATCGATGACTCCGCCCTGCCGCGCCACACCCAGCTCGAGGAGATGCGCGACCTGGACGAGGAGGACCCCGTCGACGTTGCGGCGCGGGGGCAGGGCCTGTCGTTCATCCGTCTGGACGGCAACATCGGCTGCATGGTCAACGGAGCGGGCCTGGCAATGACGACCATGGACCTGATCAAGCGCGCGGGTGGCGAGCCTGCAAATTTCCTCGACATCGGCGGCGGCGCGAAGTCGGACAAGGTGGCCGCTGCGATGCGGCTGATCCTGGCCGACCAGAGCGTGCGCGCCATCCTGGTCAACATCTTCGGTGGCATCGCGCGCGGCGACGAGGTCGCCCACGGGCTCGTCGAGGCACGTTCGATGCAGGAGCGCAGCGTGCCTATGGTCGTGCGCATCGTGGGCACCAATGCCGACGCGGCAGCAAGCATCCTGCAGCAGGCAGGCGACCCGGATCTGCGCACGGCGGGCACCCTTGACGAGGCCGTGGAGCTCGCCGTTGCTGCGGCCAACGCTACCGAGGGACAGAGGTGAGCATCCTGGTCGGACCCGAGACCCGACTCGTCGTACAGGGCATCACCGGGCGCGAAGGCGGCTTTCACGCGCAGCAAATGCAGGACTACGGCACCAACGTGGTGTGTGGCGTAACTCCCGGCAAGGGCGGCCAGAAGGCGCTCGAGCGGCCGGTACCGGTCTTCGACACCTGCCACGAGGCCGTCAGCCAGACGGGCGCCAACACGACGGTCATCTACGTCCCAGCCGGCGGCGCGCCGGACGCCATCCTCGAGGCGGTCGATGCTGGCATCAGAACCATCTTCTGCATCACCGAACACATCCCCGCGCTCGACATGCTGAAGGTGGTACACGTCGTCGACCAGGCCGGCGCCCGGCTGGTGGGACCCAACTGCCCCGGTGCCACGTCGGTCGGCAGCGCCAAGGTCGGCATCATCCCCGGCAGCATCCATCGACGCGGTTCGGTGGGGGTGGTGAGCAGGTCGGGCACGCTGACCTACGAGGTCGTACATGCCCTGAGCGAGGCGGGCATCGGCCAGTCGACGTGCGTGGGCATCGGTGGCGACCCGATCAACGGCTCGAACTTCATCGACATCCTCAAGCTCTTCCGCGACGACCCTGAGACGGAGGCCGTGGTGCTGATCGGCGAGATCGGCGGCAATGCCGAGGAGCAGGCGGCGGCGTGGATCGGCGAGCACATGCAGGGCGTGCCGATGGCCTCGTTCATCGCCGGCCGGACCGCACCGCCGGGCCGCCGGATGGGCCATGCCGGTGCGATCATCAGCGGCAGCGGCGGAACGGCCGAGAGCAAGATCGCTGCGCTGGAGGCAGTCGGCGTGAGGGTTGCCGATTCGCCCAGCCACATCCCGGGACTGTTGGTGGAGGCCGGCGTCCGACCCGACTGACATACGCGTCAGATGGAACTGATCCCGCCGCTCGCCGCGGCCCTGGCGCGCTGATCTTCATCTTCGGGCCTGCGGCCCTCGTCATCGCCCTATGCGTCAGAAGAAGCGCGGCCCGCGCCAGAGCCGGCCGAAGTAGCGCCGGACACTCTCTACCCGATCCGCGGCGGCGCCATGCCCAGCCGCTGCCAGGCCGGGCCGTCGGGCGCCTCGATGAGCTCGACGAGCACGCCGTGGCATGAGCGCGGGTGGATGAAAGCGACCGGTCCCTCGGCGCCGGGCCGGGGAGTCCTGTCGATCAGCTCGACGCCCTCCCCCGCCAGCCGGTCCAGCTCCGCGCCGAGGTCGGCGACCTCCAGGCAGACATGGTGGAACCCTTCCCCGCGACTCTCTAGGAAGCGCGCCACGCCCGTGGTCGGGCTTGTGGGCCAGACCAGCTCGATCTTCGACTCGCCGACGGTCAGGAAGGCGATGGTCACGCCGTCGCTCTCGATCGGCAGTATCAGCTCGACCGGCAGTCCGAGCCGGTCGCGGTAGAACGCCAGCGCAGCGTCGAGGTCGCGTACCACTACGGCCACGTGGTGGACGCGGGATGGGGCACCCACCGGCGCGGACCAGAACGGCTGTTCGATTTGCATCAGACGGTGATCAGCTCCCGGTGTTCGCCCCAGGCAATTCGCAGCCGATCGCTGATCTCGCCGAGGGTGGCCCGCGCGTGGACGGCGTCGATGATCGGCGGCAGAATGTTGTCGCTGCCTCGGGCGGCGCGCTCGAGGGCCTCCATCGCTGCCTCCCAGGCGGATGCGTCACGTTGGGCGCGCAGTTGCCGGACCCGCTCGACCTGCGCTCGTTCGCCGCCTGGGTCGATGCGCTGGATGTCGGGGCTCGCCGCTTCGTCGTCGCGGTAGCGATTCACGCCTACGACCACCTTCTCGCCGGCCTCTATCTCGCGCTGAACACGGTAGGCAGCCTCCTGAATCTGGCGCTGCTGATAGCCGGCTTCGACGGCGGCCAGCGCTCCGCCCATCTCCTCGATCTGCTCGAGGTAGTGCCCGGCGGCCTCCTCCAGCTGGTTGGTCAGCGACTCGACGAAGTACGAACCGGCGAGCGGATCCGGTGTCTCCGTCACGCCCGCCTCATGGGCGAGGATCTGCTGCGTCCGCAGGGCCAGCCGCGCAGCGGCCTGGGTGGGCAGCGCCAGGGCCTCGTCGCGGGCGTTGGTGTGCAGGCTCTGCGCCCCGCCGAGCACGGCGGAGAGCGCCTGGACCGTGGTGCGCACAACATTGTTGTCGATCGATTGCGCGGTGAGGCTGGAGCCTGCGGTCTGGACGTGGAAGCGGCACATCTGCGAGCGCGGCTCGCGCGCGCCGAAGCGGTCGCGCATGATCCGCGCCCACATCCGCCTGGCCGCGCGGAACTTGGCCACCTCTTCGAACAGCTCACTCCAGGCGGCGAAGAAGAACGACAGCCGACCAGCGAAACGGTCGACGTCCAGACCTCGTGAGCGTGCCGCCTCGACATAGGCGATGCCGTCGGCGAGAGTGAAGGCAAGCTCCTGGGCTGCCGTGGCGCCGGCCTCGCGCATGTGGTAGCCGCTGATCGAGATCGTGTTCCAGCGCGGCAGCTCGCGGGCACAGAACTCGAAGATGTCGGTCACCAGCCGCATCGAGGCGCCTGTCGGATAGATGTAGGTGCCGCGGGCGATGTACTCCTTGAGGATGTCGTTCTGAACCGTGCCGCCGAGCCGCGCCCTCGGTACGCCCTGCTCATCGGCGACCGCGACGTAAAAGCCGAGCAGGATTGCGGCGGTAGCGTTGATCGTCATCGAGGTGGTCACCTCGCCGAGCGGGATGTCCTCGAGCAGGATGCGCATGTCATCAATGGAGCTGACCGGCACCCCCACCCTGCCGACCTCACCGAGGGACTGCGGCGCATCCGGGTCATAGCCCATCTGGGTCGGCAGGTCGAACGCCACCGACAGGCCGGTCTGGCCCTGCTCGAGCAGGTAACGGAAGCGCCGGTTTGTCTCCTCGGCCGTGCCGAACCCCGCGTACTGGCGCATCGTCCACAGCCGGCCGCGGTACATGGTCGGCTGCACGCCCCGAGTGAAGGGGAACTCGCCCGGGTGGCCGAGCTCCTGTTCAGCTTCCCAGCCGGCGATGTCCTCGACCGTGTACAGGTCGGCAACCTCTATGTCGCTGCTGGTAAGGAAGGCGTCCCGTCGCTCAGGCTGATCGGCCAGGGCCCGCGCCCGTGTGGTTCGGCGCCATTGCTCGCGTGTCACGGTCCTGAATCTAGCCGGCTGATCCGCCCAAGGTCAGCAGTTCCTGGTTCAGCTCGACGAGCTGACCTTCCTCGACAGCGATTTCGTCCAGCGTGCCAGCTCGCGGCGCGCGCACCTCGTTCTCCATCTTCATCGCCTCAATCGCAAGCAGCCGCTGGCCCTGCTCGACCCGGTCGCCGGCCGCCACCCACAGCCTTGTCACGCGACCGGGGATCTGGGCCCGCAGACGCACGCTCGAGGTTGACTGGCTGGCCGCCGCAGCTTGTTGGGCACGCTCGCGCAGTGCCGCCCGGTCGGCTCGCTCCACCACCACCTCGAAGCGCCAGCCGTCGATGACGACCTCGCGGCGTTGCCGGCCCAGCGCCAGGTCTTCCGCGCTCGCTGGCAGGGCCGCGACGACCTCATTCCCAGATGGACCCTCCGCGCTCGCGGGGACCTCGAACGCCAGATCGGCCGGGCCGCTGACCGTTACCCGGAGGAAGGTCGTCGGATCGCTCATGCCTCGCCTGCCTTGCCGCGGTCGTCCATCAGTTCGCGCAAGCCCTCACGCCACCAGCTGGCTGATGACGTTGCGGCTCCCTTCGCCGCCGATTGGCCGGCGCTCGGTCCGGCCGACGGAAATGACCGCCACGCGCCGGCCCCGAGCTCGGCGGCTCGCCGACCCGCTGACTGCACCAGCGCGCCCGGCTGCCACAGTCGGGCGACGAGATCCGTGGACAGCTCGGTGGTATCGGCGAAACCGGGCAGGGCGGCCAGCCATCGATGGAATGGCAGCGTGGTCTGCACACCCGTCACGGACAGCTCGTCGAGCGCGCGGCGCAGCCGAGCCAGGCACGTCTCGCGATCCCCGGCGTGGACCATCAGCTTGGCCAGCAGCGGGTCGTAGAACGTGCTCACCTGGTCGCCTGCGCCGTAGCCCGAGTCCATCCGCACGCCGGGCCCGGACGGTTCGGCCCACCGCGTGATCGTCCCCGGCGTGGGAATGAAGTCCCTGGCGGGATCCTCGGCGCTCAGGCGTACCTCGATGGCATGGCTGGTGGGCTCAGCCGCGCGAGCAGCGGCTTCGCCCGCTCGATCGGAGAGTGGCCGGCCGGCGGCCAGCCACAGCTGCTCGTGGACGAGATCCAGGCCGCTTACCAGCTCGGTGACGCCGTGCTCCACCTGCAGTCGGGCGTTCACCTCTAGAAACCAGAAGTCGCCATCCGGGGTGAGCAGGAACTCGGCAGTTGCCGCATTGACCAGCCCGACGGTCGACGCGACCCCCACCGCCAGGCGATGCAGTTGGCGCCGTTGGTCGCTGGTCAGGCCCGGGGCCGGCGCCTCCTCGACCAGCTTCTGATGGCGGCGCTGCGTGGAGCAGTCGCGCTCGCCCAGCGCGACGATCCGGCCGGACGCATCGCCAAGCAGCTGGACCTCGACGTGACGAGCGCGCTCGACATATCTCTCCAGGTAGACCGTTCCGTCACCGAACGCCGCGCCCGCTTCCTTCGTCGCCGCCGCCACCGCGTCGAGCAGGTCCGCCTCGCCGTCGACCCGGCGCATTCCCCGGCCGCCGCCACCGGCAGCCGCCTTAACGAGCAAGGGATAGCCGACGGAGTCGGCAGCTGCGGCCAGCGAACGCACGGAAGCCTCGTCGTTACGGCCGGGGATTGGCACTGGCTCCAGCAGACCCGGGACGACCGGTACAGCGGCCTCCGCGGCTGCTGCCCGGGCAGCAAGCTTGTTTCCCAGCAGGGCCAGAGTCAGCGGGCTTGGGCCGACGAAGGCGATGTCTGCGGCGGCGCATGCCTCGGCCAGGGCCGGCTGTTCTGACAGGAACCCATAGCCAGGATGGACCGCGTCGGAGCCGGTCCTCAGGGCTGCCTCGACCACAGCCTCCACGCGCAGGTAGCTCTGGGCCGGGGCGGCCGGCCCCAGCAGGACGGCCTCGTCGGCGGCGCGGACGTGGGCGGCTGCGGAATCGGCCTCGCTGTATACCGCCACAGTGGCCACGCCCAGCTCGCGGCAAGCACGGAATATGCGGATCGCGATCTCTCCGCGGTTGGCTACGAGTACCCGCTCGAAGGGCCTGTCTTTGCGCAAAGACACGTCCTACAGGGGGATATTGCCGTGCTTGCGGGGCAGATTGCGTTGCCGCTTGCCAGCCAGCATCCGCAACGCTCCGATGACCCGCGACCGGGTTTCCGAGGGGAGGATCACGTCATCGACGTAGCCACGTGCTGCGGCGACGTATGGATTGGCAAAGCGCTCCTCGTACTCGGCAGTGAGCCGGGCCCGTTCAGCTGCGGGATCGTCCGCCTGGGCGAGTCGGTCGCGAAAGATGATGTTGACGGCACCTTCCGCACCCATCACGGCAATCCGCGCACTCGGCCAGGCGAAGTTGACGTCGCCGCGGATGTGCTTGCTGCTCATCACGTCGTATGCACCGCCATATGCCTTGCGCGTGATTACGGTCACCTTGGGCACGGTCGCCTCGGCATAGGCGTACAGCAGCTTCGCTCCGTGGCGAATGATGCCGCCGTGCTCCTGCGCCACTCCGGGCAGGAAGCCAGGTACATCCACCAGGGTCAGCAGCGGTACGTTGAAGGCGTCGCACATCCGCACGAAGCGGGCCGCCTTGTCCGATGCATCGATGTCAAGGGCGCCGGCAAGCACTGAGGGCTGCTGCGCCACGATGCCGACGCTCTGTCCGTCGAGCCGGCAGAAGCCAACGATGATGTTCGAGGCCCATGACGGCTGAAGTTCGAGGAACTGCCCGTCGTCGACGATGCGGCCAATCACCCCGTGCATGTCGTACGGCTGCGTCGACTCGTCGGGCACGATCTCGTCCAGCTCGGGATCGCTCCGCTCCACAGGGTCGCCTGTCGCGCGTACCGGAGGCCGCTCCATGTTGTTCTGTGGCAGGTGCCCCAGCACCTGCCGGGCCAGGGCGAGGGCGCTGGCCTCATCCGGCGCCGCGAGGTGGGCGACGCCACTGATCGTCGTGTGAGTCGAAGCGCCTCCCAGCAGTTCGCGATCAACCTCTTCATGGGTCACCGCACGAACCACGTCAGGGCCGGTGACGAACATGTAGCTCGTGCCCTCGACCATGATCGTCACGTCCGTGATCGCTGGCGAGTAGACGGCCCCGCCCGCGCACGGGCCCATTACCAGCGAGATCTGAGGGACCACGCCCGACGTCAGGGTGTTGCGCAGGAAGATGTCGGCGTAGCCCCCCAGCGACACGACGCCTTCCTGTATGCGGGCTCCCCCCGAATCGTTCAGTCCGATGATCGGCGCGCCGACGCGTACCGCGAGGTCCATCACTTTGCAGATCTTTTCCGCGTGGGCTTCCGACAGCGAGCCACCGAAGACCGTGAAGTCCTGGCTGAAGACGAAGACCTGCCGGCCATCGATCCGTCCATGCCCGGTGACCACCCCGTCGCCCAGGTGACGCTGCTTGTCCAGTCCGAAGTCAGATGCGCGGTGAGTGACGAACGCGTCCAGCTCGACAAAGGTATCGGCGTCCAGCAGCAACTCCAGCCGCTCGCGTGCAGTCAGCTTGCCGCGCTGGTGCTGTTGCTCGATGCGCTTCTCGCCCCCACCCAGCCGCGCCTGCCGGCGCAGCTCGTGCAGCCTTTGCATGTCCTGCTCTCGCGTCCCCACGCGCACATCCTAGCGTCCGCAGATGTCCACAGATTCGGTGAACAACTTCGGCATCCTGTGGATAACCGTCTGTGTCGAAATCGACCTCGATGCTAGGCTGCGGACACGTCGCGATGCGGCCACGCGCCGCAAGGTCAAAAACGGAGGGGTCGATTGGCTCGAGTCATCGCAATCGCCAACCAGAAGGGGGGGGTCGGCAAGACGACGACGGCCATCAACCTGGCCGGATCGCTCGCCGAGCAGGGTTACCGGGTGCTGTGCGTCGACATGGACCCACAGGCCAATCTCTCGGTCGGGTTGGGCATCAACCTTCGCTCCGTTGAGAAGTCGATGGCCGACGTGCTGGTCGAGGCCGACGTGTCGCTCGAGCAGGTCGTGCTGCCGACACAGACCTCCGGCATCGACGTGGCGCCGTCCACGATCGACCTGTCGGCCACGGAAAACGTGCTGTTCTCGGCGATTGGGCGCGAGCAGGCACTGCGCGAGGCCATTGCCGAGTGGGCACTGGATCAATACGACTACATCATCATCGACTGCCCGCCCACGCTGGGCCTGCTGACCCTCAACGCGTTGGTCGCCGCGCAGGGCGTGATCATTCCGGTGCAGACGCAGTACTACGCGCTGAAGGGCTTTACGGCACTGGTCAACGTCATCAACCAGATCCGCAGCAAGGGGCTTAACCCTGAGCTTCGCATCCTCGGTCTGCTGCCAACGTTCTTCGATAGCCGGACGCTGCTGGGGCGCGACATGCTGCAGGAGCTGCGTGACCTCGGCGACCATCACATCTTCGAGAACATGATCAAGCAGACGGTCCGGCTCGGAGAGGCGCCGCTGGTCGGTCGTCCTGTCACCGCCTACGCCACCAACTCGGAGGCCGCCCGCATGTACCGCGGGCTGGCCAGGGAGGTCATCGAGCTTGGCTAGACCAGACTTTCGCACGACGGCTGCCAAGCGGCTGTCCGAGGAACGCGAGCTTTCGCCGTCGATCATCAGCCTCATCTCACCAGAGGGTTCCGACCGGCCGACGGGCGTCCGAATGGTGCCCCTCGACAGGATTCAGCCGGACCCCCACCAGCCCCGCATGCACTTTGACGAGGAAGCGCTGAATGATCTGGCGGCTTCCATCCGCGAGCACGGGGTGCTGCAACCAGTTTTGGTTCGGCCGGCCAAGGATCAGCCCCATCACTACCAGCTGGTAGCGGGCGAGCGGCGATGGCGCGCCAGCCGAATGGCGCAGCTCGAGGAAGTTCCGGCGATCATCGAGCAGCTTGACGATGACACGGCGCTCGAGATCGGCCTGATCGAGAACCTGCAGCGCGAGGACCTCTCCCCTCTGGAAGAAGCCCTGATGTACGAGCGGATGGTCAGCGAGCACGGCTACAGCGTCCGCAAGCTGGCCCAGAAGATCGGCAAGGACAAGGGTTATGTCGAGAACCGGCTGCGCCTGGCTGACGCCCCGACCGAGATCAAGCAACTCGTGTCTTTGCGCAAAGACACCATTTCGCACGCCTATGAGTTGCTGAAGGTCGACGATCCGCGCAAGCGGCGCAAGCTGGCCGAGAGGGTCGCCACGGGCGAGCTGAGCCTGGTGAAGCTTCGGGAACGCATCGAGGGCCGGCGCCGCGTGGATGGTGCTGATGCGGATGGCGCAGACGAGAGCCCCGAGGCACCCGTCGATGCACTCACCGGCGACGAGCAGGCGGCGATCCCGAGCGGCGAACCGGTCGTGCTACGTGAGGACTCTCTGGTGTCCGCGAAGCAGTCGCTCAGCGAGGCGCTCGACGAGCTCGCCGCTGTCCTGGGCTCGCGCGATGCGCTCGGGGAGATCGGCTCAGTCGACCGCGCCAACCTGGCCAAGTACCTGACCATCGCAAAGATGCGCCTCGAGAACGCGATTGCGGTGATCCGCGCCGGGGAAGGCCGCTAGGCCGGAAGCGTACCCCTGGCCGCCACCGCGGCCAGCCAGCCGACAGCGAGCAACGCGATGCCGACGGCCTGTGAGCGCCAGCCCCACTCGCGCCAGTCGGGGTCGGGTGCTGCCGACAGGACGATCCCGGCAAGGGTCATCGCTCCGCTCGCTCCGACCGCGAAGAGCGCCGGCGTGCCGGGAGACGGCCCAGTCAGCAGGGTCAGCCAGGCCACTGCATGAATGCTTGCCTGAATGACCCCGAGAACGACCAGCGATCCGGGCCGGCCGAGCAGGCCCGGTAGGCCACGCACGCCGGTACGGCGATCTCGCTCGAGGTCCACCAGCCCATTGGCCAGCTGCAGCGCCGGACCCGCCAGGGCCGCCAGGGGCAGAAGCAGCTCGGCGCGTGGCGGCATCTCGCCCACCGCTCCATACCACGCATAAACGGGCAGAAGCGGGAAAGCGATTGCAAAGCACGCCCACCCGAGTGGCCCGCGCTTGAGCAACGCGCTGTACACCAAACCCGCCGCCAGCATCGCCAGGGCCAGCAGCAGCACGGCACCACCGAAGGTGGCAGCGACGAGCAGCGCGACGCCAGCACAGGCAATCGCGATGCGCAGGGCGGCGGCGTGGCCGACTACCCCGGACGGTATCGGCTTCTCCGGCTTGGCTACCTCGTCGAGGTCCAGGTCAAGGTAGTCGTTGAAGGCACCGATGGAGAACTGGAGCGCGAGCATGGCCAAGGCGAGCCCTGCAGCTTCCGGAAACGCCTCCTCTCCCCCGGCCAGAAGGGCCAGCCCCAAGACGAGCAGCGCGTTCAGCGCCGAGGGGAAGGGATGGACGAGCGAGACGGCCTGGAAGTAGCGCGGCAACTGGTTGAACCCTGAGCGAGGCAGGCTGCGGCGCGAGGTCAGAGGTAAACGATCTCGTGGAAGGAGTTGACCAGATACTGAATCAGGCGCTTCCGCGCGTCCGGTATCCCGAGCCGGCTGCCGGATACGAGGTAATGAAGGGAGATCGCGGGGACCATCAGCTCGCCTCGTTCCGTTCGGCCGACCGCAGCGGGCGGGCCGCCGCCGGCCGCATAGAGAGAGACAAGGCCCTGATCATCCATGTTGGTCGCACGAGCGAAGTCGGCCAGCACACGTCGGACTCCCCGCCGGATGGACATGTCACGCATGAGCTCCGCCACCCATGCGTCGATGCGCTCATCAGGCTGCTCGGACAGCCTCTCCAGGTATTCCTCAGGGGTGGCCGACAGGCCCGTCGCGGTCATGCGAGCTCCGTTGGATGTGGCGGGACGGCGCGATTATCGCACCGCCCCTCCGCCTCCGTCCGGGCTCAGGCCCGGCCGGGTCGGGCGATCCGGATCAGTCCGACGATGATCAGCTCAATGACGGTCCAGCCGATCAGCGCCACGATCGCCGAGACATCCAGGGCGGCCTGCCCGGCGGCGACCTCATCAATGCCGAGGATGCCACGGAAGGGAGCCACGAAGATCTCGCTCACGTTGTAGATGAAGGAGACGATGGCGTTGCCCTCGCGGGCCGCGAGCAGCAGCAGCACGATGCGCAGAACAAGCAGCAGCTGGATCAGGCCAAAGATGTAGACGATGGCTCGCTCGATGGTGCCAGCCACGCTGCCCCGGTGGCTCACGGTGGTGTGCTCGTAGGTGGCTGGCGTCTCCTCGACGACGTGCCGCTCCTCTCGATACGTCACCCTCAGACCCTCCTGTGACTGATTGCCAATCCCCCGCCGCGCAGGCTGACCGGAGACGCGAGCCGTGCCCATCCCCGGCCCGGGAATCGGGCTTTCAGTCTCGTGACTCAGGATGTGCAGGGTGAGGGCTCGCCCGGCAACAGGACGCGGGCAAGCAGGGCCCGCGCTTCGTCCTGGCCATCGACGAACACGGTGGCCTGGTTGGCCGCGAGCAGGACGGGCAGCAGCGCCTCCAGCTCGTCGCCTTCCACGACGGCGCAGCGACTTCCTTCCATCGCCCACGCATCCCCGAACTCATCGAAGTCTGCGTCCAGCGGCCAGGCACTCGGCTGGGCTGGAACCTCGAGCGGGGCCGGTGGCTGAGTGACGACCAAGAGCCGGTCGGGCGTGTGGTCGACCGGGGCGCCCAGCTCGTCGGCCAGCCAATCGTCCAGATAGCTCAACCGGGCGAAGAGGAAGGTAAACGCCTCCCCACTGCCTGGCTCCGGCTGGCAGCGCAGGTCGCCCGCCGCGCAGCGACCCGAGGCCTGCGGATCGCCGACCAGCTCGACACGTTCGCCGTCGATCTCGAACAGCACGTGGGCGGCCAGGGCCCCGGGCGCGAGGGCGCCCTCGCTGAAATCTGCCGACGCGTCCAGCAGTCCCAGACGCTGCGCGAGCTCGACGATCGCGGCCTGACCCTCCTCGCTGATCGGCCGGACATGAGGCAGCACCATCAGCGGCCCCGGATAGATCATCGGGATGGCAACGTTGCCGTCGATGGCCAGACCTTCCGTTACGGTCAGCGTCGGCAGTGAGCCGACGGTGTGCTCCGGCGGCAGGGCCTGGCTCGTCCACACCCTGACATACAGGCCACGGGCGGCCGGACTCGGTGACGGTGAGGGCTCGGGTGACGGGGAAGGGCTCGGCGAGGGGGCTGGTGGCGCGGCGCTGCAGGCGGCGAGCAGGAGACCGAGAGCAAGGGTGGCGACCGGCTTACGTCTGTCCATGGCCTGCTCGACGCACGGCGGGAGGGATCGGTTCCCGCGTACGCGCTGGTCGACGGCAGCTAGTCTTGGGACCATGCGACCATCGATCGACCTCTCGCGCTTCGACGTGCTGACTTTCGATTGCTACGGGACCCTGATTGACTGGGAGGCGGGGCTCCTTGCCGGCCTCAGGCGGGCGCTGGGCGGTACGGCCGCAGAAATCGACGACGACGACCTGCTCGAACGTTACGCGGCCGCGGAAGCGGAACTTGAGGGTGGACCGTACCGGCCATACCGCGAGATCCTCGCGTTGGCCCTCGATCGTGTGGCGGCCACCCTCAGGGCAACGCCCTCTCGGGAGGAGCGCGATGCGTTTGCGGGCAGCGTCAGGGACTGGCCGCCGTTCGCGGACTCGAGCCGGGCTCTTGCCCGATTGTCCGAGCGGTACCAGATGGGCGTAGTCACCAACTGCGACGACGACCTCTTTGAACACAGCCATGCCCGCTTGGGAGGGTTGTTCCGTTGGGTCATCACAGCCCAGCAGGCAGGCGCGTACAAGCCTTCGCTGCGCAACTTTGAGCTGGCGCTGGAGCGCATCGGAGCGTCGCCTGAGAAGGTGCTCCACGTGGCCCAGAGCCTCTATCACGATCACGTCCCAGCCAAGCGACTCGGCCTGGCAACCGCTTGGGTGAACCGTCGACATGGCCGCCCGGGCAGTGGAGCCACGCCGTCCGCAGAGGGAGCGACAGCGGACCTGACGGTGCTGAACATGGATGAGCTCGTCGATCTGGCCCTCGGCCCACCTGGCCGGTGAAACAAAGGTGATATCCAGTGCCCATCGGGTGTGGCCCGGCTGCGGGCTGCCCCGGCCTACGCTCTAACCTCCGAAATTGACTTTCAGGAGGTCACATGACTCACAAGGTTGAGCAGTCCATCGACGTGAACGTGCCCGTCAGCACGGCCTACAACCAGTGGACGCAGTTCGAGGAGTTCCCCCGGTTCATGGAGGGCGTCAAGCAGGTTCGCCAGCTCGACGACCAGACGCTCGAGTGGACCGCCGAGATCGGCGGCAACGAGGAGAGCTGGCAGGCTCGAATTAGCGAGCAGGAGCCGGACCAGCGAGTTGCCTGGCACGCGACCACCGGTGCCAAGAACGCCGGCGTGGTGACATTCCATCGGATCGATGACAACACCACCCGGGTGATGCTCCAGATGGAGTGGGAGCCGCAGAATGCGGTCGAGCAGGTGGGCGGCGCCCTCGGGTTCGACGATCGCCGAGTTCAGGGCGATTTGGAGCGCTTCAAGGAGTTCATCGAGTCGCGCGGCACAGAGACCGGCGCTTGGCGCGGCGAGATCAAGCAGGAGAGCGGCACCCGCTGATCCCACACGCGCCTCGCTTCCGCCCGCCGCGGGGGCCGCGCAGGACGCATGGACAGGAGCCGGGCGCTTCGCGCCCGGCTCCTTACTATCCCGGCGTCACTAGGTCGGCGGGCTGGCCATCGGCCACTCAGAGTCCCAATCTGCGTCCCAATCGGCGTCCCAGTCCGCGTCCCAGTCGGGGTCCCAGTCCGGGTCCTCCCATCCGCCGCCCAGGCCTGGAGCCATCAGGCCGCCAAAGAGCTTCAGCAGCGGGAGGTCGACGAACGTAGCCGGAGCCTCGAAGCTCGTTCGGGGGTCTGGCTCGCTGAACAACATGACCATCTCAAATCGCTCGACATCCGCCGAAGTCCCGGCCAGGGCAAATTCCATCGGCCTTCCGTCGGCCTGAGCGAACCACAGGTTGGCGGTGAATGACATGCCCCCTGCCGCGAGATCCTGCATGTCGTGCCGACTCATGCCGGCGAAGAGCGGGCTCTCGGCCATGGCCGCGTAGTCGACGCTGATGCTGATGTGATGGGCGGCCACGCCATTACGCTCCTCGATCCCCTCCTCGGCGAGGGTTATGCCAGAGCCCTCGAGCTCCTTTCTCAGCTGGCTGGCGCCCAGGCCCACGTACGGGGAGAGGTCCGGACTCGGGCCGCCGCCCAGCTGCTGCATGGCAGCCATCATCTCGCCCAGCTCCTCGAGCTCGGCCTCGGTCGCCAGCCGCAGCCAGCCGCGGAAGTCGCCGACCGGTACGTTCTCATCCTCGAGACCCATGAACATGAAGGGCAGGAAGTCCGCCATGAACGGAGCCCGCGCATATAGCGACTCCGAGTCGAAAAGCAGGTCCAGATCGAGCCGCCCCCCGGGCAGCATTCCCAGGGCGACCTCCTCGCGACTGAGGCCCAGAGCTTCGGCAGGGATGGACAGGTTGACCAGCGCCTTGTCCTGGGACGAATCGATGATCACGCGAACCATCTCGGGCGCCACGCGGACTGTGGTCGAACCCTGGCGCATGCCGAAGCCGATGTTGATCTGCAGTCGCTCTGGCGGGCTGGACAGGAGGTTGCCGGTCAGCTCGTACGGGTCGATTGCTGCCGGCGTCGCGCACCCGGCAAGCAAAAGGCAGATCACCGCCGACAACCAGCGGTTGGTCACTCTGCGCATCGCTCCTCCCCTCGAGGTGCGGATGACGCCCGCGCCGTCGCGGCCATTCAATCCCCTCTTCGCTCGACGCCACTCCCCGTAAGCGGCGCGCGTCAATCCCGAGTGTATGCCAACCGCACAAGCCCGGGTCGGCTGAGCGCAACGCGCAGGCTCGCAGAAGCACCAGCGGTACGCCCCCGACAGCTCGCTCGAGTCGGACGTCCGCCTTGCCACGCCGTATAACATTGGCTGCCTCCGAGCATGGGAGTGCGCGTGGTGGTCGCCAGCAATAGGACCGGCCGGATCAACGGTGTCGACGTCGAGCACCTCAGCGCCTACATCGAGTCGGTGGCCGCCGACGAATCGCGCGCCGACCGCGACCCGGTCGTCGTGGCGCGCTGGCTCGGGGGTACGCGCGCCGAGGTAGTCAGCGCCGGCGGCTCGCCTGTGTACATGGGCGGCGACGACGACCCGAGCGCCATGGGCATGCTCCTGCGCACGCTCGCCGCGTGCGACGTCGAGGTGGTGGCTAACAAAGCGGCTCTGCTCGGCGTGGAGATCGTCGAGCTGTCGATTGAGGTCAGCGGTCACTTCAACGTCAAGCGTTACCTCGGCCTTGAGAGCAACAACGGGCCGGGCTACGAACGCGTCGCTTACCGGGTCAGGCTCAGAACGAAGGACGCAACCGACGAGCAGATCGCCGAGATCATGCGAGCCTGCGAGAACGGCTCTCCCGTGGCGGACACGCTGCGCCGATCGGTTCGTGTCGAGGCTGCGTTCGACATCACCCACGCGTGAGCGGCGATGGCTCGATTGCAGCGCCGCCACTTCGACACCTCGGATGACATCCGCCAGATACCCAACGGGCGAATAGAGGTCGTCGAGCTCGGCGACCGTGTCATCGGCCGGATCAGGTATGAACCAGGCTGGCGTTGGTCGATCGACGTGAAGCCGATCGCAGGCACGCAGTCATGCCAGTTCCATCACGTCGGCTTCACGGCAAGTGGCCGCCTGCGGGTCCAGATGCAGGAGGGCATCGAGCTCGAGATTGGGCCCGGGGAGGTGTTTGAGATCCCGCCCGGCCACGATGCCTGGGTCGTGGGTGACGAGCCGTGGGTGTCCATCGACTTCGAGGCGATGCGCGCCTACGCCCGCAGTGAGCCGAGCAGTGGCCAACCCGTGCTGGCCTCAATCTTGATCAGCGACATCGTCGAATCGACGGCCCGCGCGGTGGCGCTCGGGCCGGCGCGCTGGCGCGACGTGCTCGGTCGACACAACGAAATTGCCGAGCGGGTCATCGACCAGGGCGGAGGCCGGCTGGTCAAGACGACCTGCGATGGCGCGATTGGCATCTTCGACAGCGCCGAGCGCGCGGTGCGCACGGCGTTGCGCCTAACCGGAGCGATGGCTGCCCTCCAGCTCGAGATCCGCGCCGGCGTCCACACCGGCGAGGTCCAGCTCGCCGACGGAGACGTCCGCGGTCTTGCGGTCCATACGGCCGCGCGTGTGGTGGAGACGGCGGGCCACGGCGAGGTCGTCGTCTCCTCGACAGTGCGCGACCTCCTCGAGTCGACCGACCTCGAATTCGAGGCTCACGGTGAGCACCAACTCAAGGGACTTCCCGGCGAACGCCGGCTGTTTCACGTGATCGGCGGTCGGAGCCGATCGGCGCGCGTGCCAGCGAGCGCGGACTGACGCGGACCGGCTGGTACCACCAGCGTCGGTGACAAGCGGCGGCAAGCGGCGTCAAGTGGAACGATCCCACTCGGGGAAATTGGCTCCGGCGGTAGGACTCGAACCTACGACCAAGCGGTTAACAGCCGCCCGCTCTACCACTGAGCTACGCCGGAGCGAGGATCGGCCGCCCTGGGCAGCCGCGGCGACGGTCGAACGACGCGCCGATTGATGAGGATATCACGATGCCAGGGTCTCCCAACCCGGCGCCACGGGCTCAGGGCCTGCCGTTGAATGCCACTCGCAGGTAGGCACGAAAAGCGGTCGTGAGGCCGTGAACCCGATGCTCCTTCACCCCGCTGACGAGCGCGCTGACGGCCATCGGGTGGCCGTTCTTCGTACCGGTGTAGATGCCGACGTGGCTCGGTGGCTTGCCCCACACGACGAGATCGCCCGGCTTCGGGTTGCGCGTGATCTGGCCGCGGTTGGCGAACCAGCTGTAGTAGCCCGATGGGGTACGTCGGCCGCCAATGTAGGTGGCAGCCAGCTCGTGGACGCGGAAAGAGCGCCACGTCAACCCGACGCAGTCATAGCTGGACGGGCCCGAGGCCAGCGACTTGTACGGCTTGCCTATCTGGGCCCGGGCGAAGCTGACCACGGCTTTGGCCTCTGGCGGCATGCCGGTCGAGGCTTCGATCGGCGCCGCCGGCAACATTGCGATAAGGACTGTGGCCGCGAACACGATCACGGCCGGACGCATCGAGCCCACTGGTCCCTCCTGGCAGCAGAGCAAGCAGCCGTCCTCGGCCTGGCCGCCGGCTCGACTGGATCCGCTGCCCGCTGGGGCGAGCGCGCGGTCCCTATTAGGTGGCACGCGGCTGGGGCCGCGTACTGCTCCGGACCAGACTAAACCTCACCGCAACCCCTCGGTGGGGGCGCCGCCGCGCGAGACGAAGGGCAGTTGCGCGGCGGCGCCGAGCGGGCTACGGAACGAGTCGGGAGCGGGTCGTCTTGGCTACCCACTTACCGGCCATAGGTCCGCCAGCGACGAGGAAGTGGCGCTTGCCGTTGAACGTCGCGCGCACGTCCACCCGTAGGTGGGTGGCCTGGCCGACCCGGATGTGCTCGCGGATGACCACGTTACGGTCGGCGTGAAACGTCTTGAACAGGTGAGTGCCTGCCTCCAGACGCAACGTCCGCGTGGTCGCGAAGCGGTGTCGACAGCAGCTCGGTGCGGCGTCCGGTACGCGGCGCCACCAGTCGGCCCACGTCCCGGAAGTGATCCTGGCGTGCGGCCGCCCGGCGTGCGACTGGATACGCCGATCAACGTTGACCTTGAGCGCGGAGCTGCGGTTGATCGTCCGCTGCTGCACGATTTGCCCAGAGCCGTCCAGTCGGTACAGCGTGTGCGAGCCGCGTCGCAGGTTCATCGTGGTGGCAAACGGTGCCGGCAACGTCGTGGACGCCGTGGCAGGTGTGGTCGAGCCGGTGGCTTCGGCACTGCCCCACGCCACCCGCAGGTAGGCCCTGAAAGGCGTGGTGACGGCGTGGACGCGATGCTCGCGGACGCCACTCGTCAGTGCGCTGATCGCCATCGGATGGCCTCCGGAAGTGCCGCTATAGATGCCCACGTGGCTGACGGGGTTGCCCCACACGACGAGATCCCCCGGCCGCGGGCTGCTGGTGAGCTGGCCTCGCTCACGGAACCAGTTGAAGTAGCCCGCCGACGATCGGGCGCCGCCAATCAGGTCCTGCAGGCCATGGACCCGGAATGAGCGCCAGACCAGGCCTGAGCAGTCGTAAGTGGATAGCCCGTTGGTCCCGTAGCGATACGGCTTGCCGATCTGGGAACGGGCGAAGTCAACGACTGCCTGGGCGGGCGTGTTGGCAGAGACATTGCCCGCAGGCCATGCCGCCAGCAGCAGAGCGGCGACGAAAACGGGCAGGGCAATACGGAGCGCGCGCATAGGCAAGACCCCCTTGTGTCCTTTGCGCTCGATGGCTTGGCACACGGCAATGGCCAGCCGTCAAGCTGCCGACCTGCCCGCTGGTACACGGCGACGGGCGATCGACCCTTTTCCCCTCAACTGCCGACGGATTGGGGCGTCGGACAGGTCGGGACTACCTGAAAAGCCTATAACAGCTTTGCAAGGCTCTGCAGGCGAGCCAATACTTCGGGGCGTGAGCCTGATCAATGCGATGCAGTTGGCAGAGCGCATCGAGAGAGGCAGCGCGGTGCGGGTGGCGGATGTGCGCTGGTACCTCAACCGGCCCGGAGAAGGACGTGCCGCGTACGCTCGCGGCCACATCCCCGGCGCCATCTTCCTGGACGTCGACACGGACCTGGCCGACGCGGAGGGCCTCGGCTCTCCGGGGAGGCATCCGCTGCCGCGACCTGCCGAGTTTGCGCGCCGCTTGAGCCAGTTGGGCATCGGCAGTCAGCACTTCGTCGTGGCATACGACGACATGGGCGGGATCAATGCCGCGCGCCTGTGGTGGATGCTCGACGATCTCGGCCACCGAGGCGGTGTGGCCGTGCTCGACGGCGGCCTCCAGGCATGGCAACGAGCCGGCCTGCCGCTTTCGTCGGAAGAGCCCAGCTATCCTCCCGCTCGGCTGGAGCTGGGCGACGCGTGGCGAAGGGTGACGGATCGACACGAGCTGGCGGCCAGACTGGGCGCGGTCACCCTGCTCGACGCCCGCGCTCCCGAGCGGTACCGCGGCGACGTGGAGCCAGTCGATCCGCTGGCCGGACACATCCCAACCGCCGTCAGCGCCCCGACCGCGGGGAACATGAATGCAGATGGCGAGATGCTGCCGGTAGAGGCGCTTCGCGAACGCTACTCGCCCTTCGTCAGCGCGAGTGGCGTGGTCGTGTCCTGCGGCAGCGGCACGACTGCCTGCCACGACGCCCTTGCCATGCGCCTGGCGGGGCTGCCCGACCCGATCCTGTACGCGGGCTCGTTCAGTGACTGGAGCCGATCAGGCCTCCCCGTCACGAGCGGCGAAGAGCCCGGCGCTCCGCCTCAGCTCGACTCGCCGTAATGGTGTATCGCGTGATCGGCGAGGCGCACCGACATCTCGGGTAGCTGGCGCGGGTCCGGGTCGGGCTCGTACTCGCCCGTCCTGCGCGACTGGCTGTACGTCCATCGGGGCCCGCCGCGCGCGATCGCGCCAAGCGCCTCAGCGGCGCGATCGATGTCCTGTACGGTCGTGCCAATGCCCAGGCTGATCCGCACCGCCCCGGGCACGCGCGTCTTGTCGCCGGCCGTGATCTGGCGCTTGATCACATCCGCATCCGCATCGTCCACGTGGAGCAGCTGCATGACCAGCGGATGGGCGCAGAAACATCCATGGCGCACGGCAACACCCCATTCAGCGCTGAGCGCGGCCGCGACCAGCGAGTGGTGCAGGCCAGCCACGTTGAAAGTCAGGATGCCGAGCCGCGGGTGGTCGGCCGACCAGATCGAATAGAGGGTCAGCCCTTCCACGTCAGCGAGCCGCTCGCGGGCGTAGGCGTAGAGCTCCTGCTCCTCGCGTTCGATCCGGCCCATCCCTACGCCATCGAGGGTCTCACAGGCAACTCCCAGCGCGACTGCGCCGATGGTGTTCGGCGAGCCGGCCTCCTGGCGGTCGGGCAACCCAGTCCAATAGACGTCGTCCAAAGTAACGAAGTCAACCGCGCCGCCGCCGCGCAGGAACGGGTCGTCGTTCGCCAGCCAGTCGGGTCGGCCGGCCAGGATGCCAGCTCCGTAGGGGGCGTACAGCTTGTGGCCTGACAGGGCCAGATAGTCCACGTCCCAGGCGCCCATGTCGATCGGAACGTGCGGCGCGAGCTGGGCGGCATCGACGAACATCCGCGCCCCGTGGTGGTGGGCCAGGTCGGTCGCGTCGGCGACGGGCCAGAGCTCGCCGGTCACGTTGGAGGCCCCGGTCATCGCCACCAGCGTCGGCGGTTGAAGGGTGCTCAGGATCGCCTCCAGCGCGGGCAGGACGCCGTCAGGCGTGGCGGGGATGGGCAGGTAGTGCACCCGATGCCGGCGCCAGGGAAGCATGTTCGCGTGGTGCTCGACGGCAAAAGCCACCACGTTGGCGTCTTCGGGTAGGCACGACGCCAGGAGGTTGGTCGAGTCGGTCGTGTTGCGCGTGAAAAGGATGGTGTCGTCGGCACGGGCGCCGAGGAAACGGGCAACCGCGCCGCGTGCGCCTTCATAGGCAGCCGTCGCGACCTGTGACTTCCATCCGGCACCGCGATGAACGCTGCTGTACCAGCGTCCCATCTCTTCCACGGCTCGCGCGACCTGGCGCAGTGGCGGCGCGCTGGCGGCGAAATCAAGGTTCACGTAGCGCGCTCGCCCACCGGTTACGAGGGGCACCTCCAGTTCGTCGCCGACCAGGCGCAGGTCCTCGCGTACGGGCATCTCAGCGGTCATCCGAGCGCAGCATACGCCGGAGGGCACTCCGCGGACAGCCCGGTGTCGCCTCGCTGTCACCTATGCGCGCGCCCGCAGAGGGTGCATGGCGTGGCCACGGCGCAGAGTGGACATCCAACCCAATACGACCGACCAGCGCGGCTGGGGGGACATCGGCCGACCGACCCTGCTTCCCCTTTCGCTATGCCCGTGGGCGTGGCTGATACGCGCGTGGCGAAAGGAGACGAACCTTGGCTTCACTCAAAGGACTGTCGGCCCTGGCGGCCGGCGGCGTCCTGATCTTGGCCGCCTGCGGCGGAGATCAGGGTGAGCAGGAACCATTTACCCCGGTGCCGGCGGAGACGCCGGCCCAGCCTGCCGAGGGTGAGGGGACTCCCGGCAGCGGCAACGGGCAGACGCCCGGGATCGACAACGGGCAGACGCCCGGGGCCGACAACGGCCAGACGCCCGGGGCCGACAACGGGCAGGCAGCCGAGACACCTTCCGGCATGGAGCAGCCCACTGAGAGTCCTGCGGGCCAGGAAGAACCGGCTGGTGAGCAGCCCACCGGCGAGCAGCCGGGCATGACAGATGGCGTGGAAGCCATGGCGGTCGTCGACATCGGCGGCCAGCTGATGGTGCTCACCGGCGGCCAGTGCACCTGGACCGAAGGCACGGCCGGACAGACCGTAGCCGGGCAGCCAGGCGACGGCTCCGTCGTCCGGCTGAGCTTCGACGCCCAGGCCGGCACAGAGCAGCCGAGCGAGTCCCCGGATCCTGCGGCCAGTCCTGACACGGACACCCAAACGCCCGACCCGGCGGCGACGCCCGGGACGGACGCCCAGAGCCCCGGGCCGGATGCCGGGCAGCCCGGCATCGGCGGACAGGCCACGCTCGAGCTCAGCTTTGAGCTTACGTCCAGGTTTGCTCCGCCCGCTGAAGAGCCGGCCGGCGAGCAGCCAGGTCGCGACCTGAGCGCGGAGGAAGTGCTGCCGTTCATCGTCCAGCCCGAGAGCGTCGAGCTGAGCGTCCAGGCCGAGGGCCGGAACGTCGGCGAGCTGCAGATCTCGGCGGGGTCGGTGGCACCCAACGGCCTGAGCGGCTACGTGGTCGCCCTCACCCAGGACGAGCAGCTGCTTACGGTCAACTACCTGTGCACGACCGGCCAGGAAGACGCCGGCATGCCCACAGAGAGCCCGGACCCTGCGGCGAGTCCTGATGCTGCAGAGTCGCCTGCCATCGACGACAACGGCCTCGAGAGCCCGGCCCCGTAAGCACACTCCTCACTCGCTGCGAAGGCCCCGGTCGAGAGATCGGGGCCTTTCGCCGTCCCACGAGCTCACGTGCCCGCCGCGCGGCCTGGCCGATCGGCAGGCAGCAGGGCAAACGAAAGCGCCGTAACCACGACCGAGCCTCCGGCCACCAGCAGGCCCACTGATACGTCGTCCAGGGCTTCCCACAGCTGGGCGGAGACTGTTGCGCCGATGATGATGCCGAGGTTGCCGAGTGCGGCGACGGTCGCAAACTGGCGGCTCTTACGTCCCCCGCCGGTCGCGTCGGCGAGCAGCGCATACCAGGAGGCCGTCACGCCGGTCAGCCCGCCGCCCGCCACCAGCGCCGACGCATACAGGACGAGCCGAGGCGCTTCTATCCAGTAGACAGCGCTGAAGGCGAGCACGGGGAGGCTGGCCAGGATGGCCACGTTGCGCCGTCCGAAGCGGTCGGCCTGGCCGCCCAGCCATGGGCCGAAGATGATCGCGCCGAGCCCGAAGGCCGCAAAGACCAGTCCGATCTCGGCTGTGATCCAACCGAGGCGCTCCTCCGCGAATGGCCCGTAGGTGGTGATGAACGCGCCGAACGAGCTCATCAGGCCGATCTGCGCAAGCAGGAGCACGAGCAGGCGGCGGCGGTCCGATGGACGATGTTCGGAGAGGCTGCCGGCGCGCTGCAGCTCGGCCGCCGCGGTGGCGGCGTCCTCCTGAGGCGATCCCCCACCCGGCAGCTCTGAAGGGGGCCGCGGCAGGAACAGTGCCCCGATCGTCGCCAACAGGCTGGTGACGCCGACGAGCAGGAACGGAGTGCGCAGGTCGCCGAGTGTGGCCAGCAGCCCGCCGAGGGCGGGGCCGGCGACCGAGCCGGCGGACCCCGCTGCGGAGAGCACCCCGTTGGCGAACGCGAGTCGGGAGGCCTCAACGAGCTGGGTGAGGTACAGCCGCTCGCCGACGATCATGACGCCGCCGCCCAGGCCGGCAAAGCCTCGAAAGGCGATCAGCGCCCCGGCCGAGCCTGCGCCGGCAATGAGGAAGTTGGCCACTGCGTAACTGCCTATCCCAGCCGCCAGCACGCGGCGCATGGCCAGCCTTTCCGACAGGAAACCGGTCAGGAACTGGCCACCGGCGTTGGTCACGGCGAAGACGCTGGTCAACAGGCCCAGCACCGTCGGTGAGGCACCGAGCGAGCGGGCGTAGAGCGGCAGCAGCGGCAGCATCACCGCCACCCCGACCTGGACCACGAACACCATCCCCGCCAACAGGAGCAGCGCCGGGTCCAACGCTCGGACGCGGGCGGCCGCAGACGCGGCTCGATGCCTGGGTGCCATCGGCCGGATGCTAAACCCGGCTGCAGGTTATCGGCGGCGGCTGCTCAGCCCCGGTGCGGACCCGTCCGGGACCGCTGCTCGTATCTCGCGATCGCCTCGCGCCGCGCCTCGGCATGGTCGACCAGCGGTGGAGGGAAGTCGGCTTCGGGATCAGGCAGCCAGCGCCGCACATAGTCGCCGCTCGGGTCGTATCGCTCGCGCTGGAGTGTCGGGTTGAACACGCGGAAGTACGGCTGCGGATCTGTGCCGGTCGACGAGGCCCACTGCCAGCCGCCGTTGTTGCTGGCCGGGTCGCCATCGGTTAGGTGGCTCATGAAATGGGCCTCGCCAACGCGCCAGTCAACGCCCAGATGCTTCGTCAGGAACGACGCGGCGATCATGCGTCCGCGGTTGTGGACCCAACCGCTCTCGCGAAGCTGGCGCATCGCCGCGTCGACGACCGGGTAACCCGTCCGGCCTTCGCGCCAGGCGTCCACGGCCGGGTCGTCCGCGCGGCGCCATGCGACATCGTCAAGCTCGCGTCGAAACGACTTCGTGGCTAGCTCGGCCTGATGCCAGAGCAGGTGGGCGTAGAAGTCGCGCCAACAGATCTCTGAGGCGAACCGCTGGCGGCCATTGCCTGCGCCGGAGGTGCGCTCCAGCACCTCTACCGGCGAGAGCAGCCCCCAGCGCAGGTCCTGCGACAGCCGCGAGGTGCCGGCCCTGTCCAGCCGGTCGCGCCCGCCGTCGTACTGCTTCAGCGCGTCCGACTCTGCCCAGTCGTCCAGGCGCGCACGTGCCGCGGCCTCGCCGGGAACGGGAATGAGCCTCTCGTCGGCGGAGGGACGACTGGCGCGCAGAAGGTCGTCGAGCGCTGCTCGCGCACTGCCGCGGCCCTGACGGCCGACCGGCGCCGGCATGCGCTCCGGCGCAGCGAGAACCGGCCGACGGTCGAGCGCCTGCCACGCCCGTTGAAACGGCGAGAAGACCTTGAAGTGGCCACCTTCCGCGCGCAGCACCTCCTCCGGCTCATGCACGAGCACGCCGGGCTGGCGCTCAAAGGCGATGCCGCGCTCCTGCAGGCGCTCGGCCACAACGAGGTCGCGGCGGCGCCCGTACGGGGCGTAGTCGCGGCTGACAACGACCGAGCTCGCCGCAACCTCGGCGGCAAACTGTGGCAGCAACTCGCCCGGCCGACCGCGCAGGACCGTCAGCCGGCTGCCGCGGGCGGCAAGATCGGCGGCCAGCGCATGGAGGCTGCGGGCCATGAACCAGACCCGATTGGGGCTGGGCCACCGGCCGTGGAGCAGGTTGTCGTCGAGCACGAACACTGGCTCGACGGTGTCCGCGCTGGCCAGCGCATGGGCGAGCGCAGGGTTGTCGCCAAGGCGCAGGTCCCGCCTGAACCACAGGATCGCGGTGCTGCCCATCCCCCCGGCCTACGCGCCCAAACGCCTGCTACTCGAGGTAGTCCTTGAGCTTCCGGCTGCGGCTTGGATGACGCAGCTTACGCAGCGCCTTTGCTTCGATCTGGCGGATCCGCTCACGGGTCACGTTGAACTCCTTGCCCACCTCCTCCAGGGTGCGAGCGCGGCCGTCCTCCAGCCCGAAGCGCAGCTGCAGGACCCGTCGCTCGCGTCCTGACAGCGAGTCGAGCACCGCCTCCACCTGCTCCTTGAGCAGCTGGTGGGAGGCGGCCTCGGCCGGAGCGAGCGCCCCGCGATCCTCGATGAAGTCACCGAGGTGCGAATCCTCCTCCTCGCCGATCGGCGTCTCGAGCGAGACCGGCTCCTGGCTGACCTTGATGATCTCGCGCACCTTGTCGGGCGTGACGACCACCTCCTGCCCCTTGGACATCGCCTCGGCGATCTCCTCGACCGTAGGCTCGCGGCCAAGCTCCTGAAGCAGGCTGCGCGAGACGCGGATCAGGCGGTTGATGGTCTCGACCATGTGGACCGGGATGCGGATGGTGCGGGCCTGGTCCGCAATGGCCCTCGTGATCGCCTGCCGGATCCACCACGTGGCATAGGTCGAGAACTTGAAGCCTTTCTCGTAGTCGAACTTCTCGACCGCCCGGATGAGGCCGATGTTGCCCTCCTGGATCAGGTCCAGGAAGGACATGCCACGGCCGATGTACTTCTTCGCGATCGAGACGACCAGGCGCAGGTTGGCCGATGTCAGCTGCTCGCGGCCCTCGCGCCCGATGCGCACCAGCACTCCCCTTCGGTCGCGGGCCTTGATGGTCAGGTCCTGCTCTGGATCCCAGCCCATCTCGCGCATCAGCTCGGCCTCGTGGCCGGCCATGATGAAACGGCGCAGCGCCTCCCAGGCCGTCTCCTTGGTCCACTCATACAGCCCGACCAGGCCCGCGTTGTCGTGCGACTCCGGATCGCCCGAATGGATGGCGCGGAAGGCGAAGTCGACCAGCTCGCCGAACTTGTCGGCCGTGGGTGCCTCGTTGTAGTCGGCAACGAGGACTTTGGCCTGCTTCAGCCAGCCCTTGGCGGTGTCACCCTCGGCACCACGCTGGGCCTTGGTCAGGTGCAGGTCAGGCGTCGGCTGCAGGACGCCATCCTGCTCGGCGGCCGCGAAGGCGGCGCGCACGATGCGGTCGCTCTCTTCGGTGTAGGGCAGCCGATGCTGGGGGTGCTTCTCGCGTGTCTTGGACTCGGTGTTGTTGCGCGTCCACTCCCAGACCGAGAGGACGGCCTTCTGCGGCTCCTCGACGATCTGCTCGCCTAGCTCGATCGCCTTGGCCAGGACCACCTCCTCTTCGGCGTTGAGCAGCGGAACCTTGCCGATCTCCTTGAGGTACATCCGGACCGGGTCATCGATGCCGATCATGTCGGCGGCGATCGCATCGAGCTCTTCGGCGGTGGGCTCATCGGCCGTCTGCGAGTCCAGCTTGGCCGGTGGCTCGACCCATGGCCCTCGGCTGGCGTCCTCGACCGGGATGGCTACGCCCAGGTTGGCGGCCACGGAGGCGCCGTCACCCCCGCTGCCGTTCTCCTCGAGGTCATCCTTGGGGCGCAGCAGGTCGCCGTCCATGTCGCCCCGGCGCTTGGGGCGCTCGAGCACGCTGGCCACGAGCTGCTTGTCGGTGGGATCGGCGGGCATCAGGTTCCTCCTGTGGTTGCTGGCTGGGGTTTGGTGGTGGGTCCCGGCGCCGAGCGCCGGTTGGTCAGCAGGGTGGTCGCCTCGCGCCGCTTGTCCAGCTCCAGCCGACGGGACTGGAGCTCGAGCACGTCCTTGCGCAGGAGGGCAGCGGCCGCGGCGTCACCGGCGGCCTCAGCCTCAGAGAGCTCAGCGCGCTTGTACTCGAACATCTCCGAGACGCGGTTGCGCTCGAGGGTCAGCAGGCTCTGCTCAACGGCCTGGCGCAGGGCCGGCTCGTCCTCGGGCAGCGGATCGGTCCGCGCAAACAGGGTCCGCGCGACGGCAGCAAGGGTGGGCTCCAGGCCGTCGATCAGCTTGGCGCGCTCTGATCCTTCGGCCGGGCTGGTCTCGATCGCTCGCCACAGCTCACGCGCCAGAGTGGTGGTGAAGTCCTCGGCGCTGAGCCGGCCGAAGACCAGCTCCCGCAGGTGCGGCCGCGCGAGCAGCAAGCGCAGCAGAGCTGCCTCCACCGGCTCCAGCGTGCGCGAGACGGACTCTGGGTCGAGCGCGTCAGGGCTGGACAGCACCGCCTCGAGGTTGATCTTGGTGCCCGCGTGACCAGGCCCCTCCCCTCGCCGCTGGCCGCTGATCCGCGAAGGCGAATCGGGCCGCTTGAGCTCCTCCAGCAACACCCGTTCCGCGACGCCCGAGCGACGGGCGAGCAGCTGCAGGTAGCCGTCACGCTCTGTCGGGCTGGTCACGCGACGGAGGATGGGCATGACCGCCGCCACCAAACGCTCGCGACCGGCCAGCGTGCGCGGGTCGTGTCGGCGCGCGTAGGTGTCGATCAGGTATTCCATGATCGGCTGCGGCTTCTCGGCCGCTTCGCGCCACGTATCGGGGTCGTCACGCATGACCTCGTCCGGATCGCGCTCGTCAGGCAGGCGAACGACGCCGACGTCGGTCAGCCGGCCGCGATGAGCGCTCCGCTCGATCTCGCCGATCAGCGCGGCCAGCTCCTGGGCACCAAAGGCGGCTGCTCCCTGTCCAGCTGCGTCGACGTCGTAGGCCAGCGCGATGCGTGGCGCGTAGCGCGTGACGAGCTCGATCTGGGCGGGCGTGAGAGCCGTGCCTAGCGTGCCGACGACGTTCTCGAAGCCCTGCTGGTGGGCCATCAGCGCGTCGGTGTTGCCTTCGACCAGCACGGCGTAGCCGTGCTTGCGGATGGCCGACTTGGCGCGGTCGATGAGATAGAGGGTGCGGCTCTTGTCGAACAGCGCCGTGGCCGGCGAGTTCAAATATTTGGGACCCTGGTCGCGGCCCTCCTCGCCCGCCTGCTGGGCACCGATGATGCGGCCACCCAGTCCGGTCGGGTTGCCGCTGGCATCGCGGATCGGAAAGATGATCCGCCCGCGGAAGCGGTCGTAGACCCCGCGCCGGCCCTGACGACGGGAAACCAGGCCGGCCGCCTCGAGCTCCTCCTCGCTGAAGCCGCGCCGCTGGACGAGGCTGCGGCTGAGCGTGTCCCAGGCGTCGACGGCGTAGCCCAGCTGGTGGGCGGCGATGGTCTCGTCGGTGAAGCCCCGCGTCCGGAGGTAGTCGAGGGCGGGCTGGCCGTGACGGCTTTCGGTCAGGATGCGGTGGTAGAACGCGATCGCCGACTCGAGTGCGTCGCGCAGGCGCTTGCGACGGGCATCCTCGCGGGTGGTCCGTTCGCTTATCTCGACGCCGGCCCGCTGGGCCAGTCGACGCAGCGCCTCCGGGAAGTCGATGCCCTCGCGCTCCATCACGAAGCTGAACAGGTCCCCACCCTTGCCGCATCCGAAGCACTTCCAGGTCTCGCGTGCCGGCGTGACAGTGAACGAAGGCGTCTTCTCGCCATGGAACGGGCACAGGCCCTTGAACGAGACGCCAGCCTTGCGCAGCTCGACCGTCTCGCCGATCAGGTCGACGAGGTCGAGCTTCTGCTTGATCTCTGCGGCTGCACCGACGGACGTGGTGAGGGCTCCCTTCGAACACGTTTTTGGGCGGCCTGGCGCTGCTGCCCGATGCGCCGGCCCCGCCTGTGCCGGGCACACGTATGGCCTTGTCAAGTCTTGACAAGGCTCGTGACCGGCATTCTACCCCCTTGACAACCCCTTGACAAGCTGCATGTCAATACTCGGCAGGGGTATTGACACGTGTTTCTCCTGGCGCCTCAGGGTCGCCCGGCAAAACGCCGGGCAGCCCTGCCTTTGGCGTCGACTCGCAGTCGGAGAAGCGCGCCCTGCGGCCCCGGCATATCGGGCGCCAGGCCGTCCGCCGCACTCGTCACGAAGAGGTCAGCGAATTGCGTCCCGCCGAAGGTGCAGCTGGTCGGCTGGCGGACGGGCATCGCGATCCGCTCGACCACCTGCCCGGCCTGGGTTGCGCTCGCAGGCCGGCAGCGAAGGATGGCAGAGCCACCCCACATGGCCACCCAGAGGTGGTCCTGGTCATCGATGGTCATTCCGTCGGGAGAGCCTTCCTCGTCGGCCAGGTCGACGGCCACTCGCCTGTTGTGCAGTGCTCCGTCAGGCGAGAAGTCGAAGGCGTCGATGCGTCTAGTGGGCGTGTCCACGTAGAACATCGTCCGCCCATCGGCGCTCCAGGCCAGTCCGTTCGAGATTGTCACCTTGTCCAGCATCGGTTCGATCGAGCCGTCCGTGTCCAGTCGGTAGAGCCGCCCGCCGCCATTGGCCGTGTCGTAACGCATCGTGCCTACCCAGAAGCGGCCCTGCGGGTCGCACTTCCCATCGTTGAAGCGCGCCTCGGGATCCGCGTCGGGCAGCATCAGCCAGCGCCATGGCGCACCAGATCGTGCAGGGTCGAGCACCCACAGGGCGTCCTCGATGGCCAGGAGCAGGCGGCCGTCCTCCATCAGCGCCAACGCTCCGATGCGTCCGGGAGCATGAAGGGGCTGCATGGCGCCGCGGACCGGGTGCCACCGATGAACGAGGCGCCGCTCGATGTCGACCCACCAGAGCAGCTCGCGCCACTCGTCCCAGACCGGCCCTTCGCCGAGGGTAGCGTGCCCATCGACGAGGATTTCCGGTCCGGCGCCAGGCCGACGATCAGCGGAGAAGGTTGCCCTCCTGCTCGCGGCTCTGCCGCTCCAGTCCGCGGCCCCGCGCGGACACTCGCCGTGCCGCGGAACGCCGCGCGGCCAAGAGCTGGCTGGGACCGAGCTCGGCCATGGTAACCCCCTATCTCCTGAGAGCTGCACCTCCGCGCAGGCCTGAGCATCATCTCATTCACGAACGCCATCGCGCGGCGCGCCTCCGGAATGCCACCAGCCGGCCACCGATGGACCCGTCGCTGGGTAGCATTGCCGCGATGGACCAGGAGTGGGCTGACCCAGAGGGAGCGGAGCTGGCAGCGCTGAGTGACGCTGATCTCTTCGGGCTGCGACTGGCCGGACAGGTGCTCGGGCACAAGGCGGCGTTGGTCGGTCGGCCCAGGGTTGCTCGCTGGTTTGCCGAGCTGGAGACCGTGATGGGCGCCGAGCTGGCCCGGCGTGGCGTCGGCGTGCTGCTCGCCTCCGAGCCTGACCTCGTGCTCCCGGCCGATGCAGATGCCGAGGACTACTCGGTGCTCGCCGAGTACCTCAGCCTGCTTGCCGCGAACGCGGCCCTCTCCGACGCTCAACGCCAGACCTGCAGGCGCCTCCTCGAGCGGGTCGTCAATTGAAGGTTCGTGGCCAGCACCTCGGCGATCAGCGCGTCCGATTGGAGCGTGTTCGGCCGCAGCAATATGTCGCGCCGCCGGCGCCCCAGCGTCGACGCCAGCTGCCTCCCGCGCTCGTACTGATCCTGGGATTCCTGATCATGATCGCGGGGGGCACGGTCGTGTTGATGTTGCCCATCTCGAGCGCGACCGGCGAGTGGACCGCCCCTCTCACCGCCCTGTTTACCGCGACCTCGGCCGTCTGCGTCACCGGCCTGGTTGTGGTCGACACCGGCACTCATTGGAGCGGCTTGGGCCATGTCGTGATCCTCACCCTCATCCAGGCTGGCGGCTTCGGCTTCATGACCAGCTCCTCACTCCTGCTGCTGCTGGTGGTTCGCCGACGGACGAGGCTGCGTGACCGGGTCCTGGTTTCCGAGTCGATGGGGCGCGGGGAGCTGGGCAATGTGACGGGGCTGGTCAAGCGCGTTGCCATCTTCACTCTGCTGGCCGAGCTGGTCGCGGTGATTCCCCTGACGTGGTCGTTCATCAACACTGGCTTCGCGCCGCCGGTGGCACTCTGGTACGGCGCGTTTCACTCCGTTTCCGCGTTCAACAACGCGGGCTTCGACCTGATGGGCGCGATCGGCCAGAGCAGCCTGCGCGGGTTCGTCGCCGACTACGCGGTGCTTGGCGTCGTCGGCGTTCTGATTGTGCTCGGCGGCCTCGGCTATGCCATCGTCGAGGACCTGCTACGTAATCGCCACTGGCAGCGGCTGGCGCTGGAAACCAAGGTCGTGACGCTCACGACAGCCGTCCTCATTCTCGTCGGCATGGTCGCGATTGGGGTAGGCGAATGGAACAACGAGGCGACACTGGGCGCGCTGCCGCCCGATCAACGCGTCCTGAACGCGCTCTTCGAGTCCGTCACCCTGCGCACTGCCGGGTTCAGCGCGCTCGACACAGGGGCATTGGTCCAGTCGTCGATCTTCATCGTCATGGCGCTGATGTTCATCGGCGGGGCATCAGGGTCGACGGCGGGCGGGATCAAGGTCAACACGTTCAGCGTCCTGCTCATCGCCATAGTGTCGACCGCACGGGGCCTGCCCTCGGCGATGGCATTTGGCCGGCGCATCCAGCACGTGGTGGTCTATCGGGCCCTGTCGGTAGCGCTGCTCTCAATCTCGCTTGTCTTCGCGGTCGGGTACCTGATCGAGCTGTTGACCCAGTACGAGTTCATTGACGTCCTGTTTGAGGTCGTGTCTGCGCTGGGCACCGTGGGCGCCAGCCGGGGCATCACCGGCGACCTGCCCGACGTGGCGCAGCTGATAATCGTGCTGTCCATGTTCATCGGCCGCCTTGGCCCGCTGACCTTGGTGATTGCGCTCGCTGCACGCCAGCGGCCGGTGTCGTACCGTCCGGCTGTCGAGTCGATGCGCATCGGCTAACCAGAAGGAGTTTCGATGCCCAAGCAGCAGGTGATCGTCGTCGGGCTGGGGCGCTTTGGCGGCGCGGTGGCACGTGAGCTGCACCTGCTCGGCCACGAGGTGCTTGCGGTTGACGCCGACGAGCAGGTGGTCAACGAGATTGCGCCGGAGGTCACCCACGCCGTCCAGCTGGACGCCTCCGACGAGTCGGCCCTTCGAGCGGCGGGAGCGGCGGAGATGAACGCGGCGGTGGTGGCCATGAGCGGCAAGGTTGAGGCGAGCATCTTCGCGACCATGGCGCTCAAGCGGCTGGGCGTCCCGAACGTCATCGCCAAGGCGGGCGGCCGGCTGCACGGCGCGATCCTCGAGCAGATCGGCGCGGACAGGGTCGTCTACCCGGAGCGCGAGGCGGGCATCGATGTGGCGCACACCTTCCAGATCTCCAACGTGGCGGACTACATCGACCTGGCTCCCCGCTTCGGGATCGCCAAGCTGCGCGTGCCCGCGTCATTCGTCGGCCGAAGCCTGCGCGACGTGGACCTGCCAGGCCGCTTCAAGGTCACGCCGATCGCCCTCCGGCGGGGCAACGACGTGACGGTCAACCCGCATCGCGACGAGCAGATGCGCGACGGCGACGAGCTGGTCCTGATCGGCAACGACGACCAGCTGGCCGCGATCAGCTGAGGAGACACAGATGTGCAGGAGCATCGTCCGGCTGCGCGAGCGCGACGAGCTGGCCAGCGACGAGGAGGTTCGCGCCGCGGCGCGCCAGTTCGTGCGCAAGATCAGCGGCTATCGGACGCCATCGAAGCGCAATGAGCGCGCGTTCGAGGCAGCCGTCGACGAGATCAGCGCCGCTTCGAAGCGGCTGCTCGAGGCAGTGACCACGCGCGCCTGAGTGGGCGGGCCAACCGTGGGGGCTTGACACCACGGATTTGGTGCTACGATCCCTGTCTAACCGCGTCGCAGGTGCGACGCACAGAGCACTGCCGGTTCCACGACACCCCTCTCACGGCTTCGCGAGAAAACGTCGCCAATCCGGCCGAGAAGAGGAGAGTGTCCTTGCTTAGCAGCGATCGTTCGCTGACCTGTGCCGATTGTGGCCAGGAGTTCGTATTTTCGGCAAGCGAGCAGCAGTTCTACCAGGATCGCGGCTTCAGCGACCCTCGCCGCTGCGCCAACTGCCGACAGGTCCGCAAGTCGCAGCGCAACGCGACCGGTGGTGGTGGCGGTGGCGGCGGCTACGGCGGCGGCTACGGCGGCTATGACGCCGGTGGCGGCGGTGGCGGTGGCTACCGCGAGCGAGCGCCGCGCGACATGCACGACGCCGTTTGCTCGTCGTGCGGCAAGGTCGCCCAGGTGCCCTTCCGCCCGACCAGTGGCAAGCCCGTCTACTGCGACGACTGCTTCCGGTCACGCCGCGCCTAGGCGCCGCACGAGCCGATAGCCGATAACCCCCGGTCAGCCGACCGGGGGTTATTTGATCTCTGCTAGGAGAGGCCTCTCGCTAATCCTCGGTGACGAAGGCCAGGCCCGCATTCTCGGCGGCGCGTTCAGGTGGCACGCCGGCATCGATCTCCCGGAAGAAGGCTTCCAGGCCCGCCGGCGTGGTGATGATCAGAAAGCGCGCACCTGACTGACCGGCAGCGAACGCGTGCGTCACGTCCCGAGGCAGCACGGCCGCATCGCCCGGCCCCAGCAAGGTCTCGCCCTCCGGCGTGGTGATGGCCAACTCGCCCTCCATCACCACGAACGTCTCGAGCTCGCGGGTGTGACGATGCGTCGCCGAGCGCTCACCCGCCGGCAGGCTCAGCGAGAAGATGGAGAGTTCACCGCCTGACGTCTCCGCGTCAAGCAGGATCTCGGTGCCGAGACGAACTTCGGCGCCAGCGCGCCTGATCTCCACGCGCGGCGAGCCGGCTACTTGTCTCGCTCTGCCGCGCCGGTCAACGCCGCCTGGGCGGCGGCCAGCCTCGCAACCGGCACGCGGAACGGTGAGCAGCTGACGTAGTCCAGCCCGACCTCGTCGAAGAACGCAATCGAGGCCGGATCTCCGCCGTGCTCACCGCAGATGCCTAGCTTGATGTCAGGCCGCGCCGCGCGTCCCTTCTCGACTGCCGTCCGGACCAGCTGGCCAACCCCTTCGACATCGAGCGTCTGGAAGGGGTTGTCGGGCAGGATGCCGGTCTCGACGTACTTGAGCAGGAAGCCACCCTCGGCGTCGTCGCGGCTGTAGCCGAAGGCCATTTGGGTCAGGTCATTGGTGCCGAAGCTGAAGAACTCGGCGTGCTCGGCGATCTCGTCTGCAGTAAGCGCGCCGCGCGGAACCTCGATCATCGTGCCGAACTTGTAGTCGACCTCGACGCCGGCGTCCTGCTCGATCGTCCGGGCCTCGGCCTCGAGCAGGTCACGCGTTGCCTTCAGCTCGTTCACGTGGCCCACCAGCGGGATCATGATCTCGGCGTGTGGGTCACCGCCGGCCTTCTTGCGTGAGATCGCCGCGTTCAGGATGGCCCGCGTCTGGAGCTTGACGAAGTCGGGAATCATCAGGCCCAGCCGGCAGCCGCGCAGGCCGAGCATCGGGTTCTGCTCGCGCAGTGCCTCGACCGCGCGCAGGATCTCGCGCGCCTCACTGAACTTCGGATCGTCGGCCGGCGTGCCGGTGGCCTCCATCCGGGTCACCTCGGCGACCATCTCGGCGTGGTTGGGCAGGAACTCGTGCAGCGGCGGGTCGATCAGCCGCACCACCACCGGCAGCCCGTCCATCGCCTCGAAGATGCCCTCGAAGTCACCCTGCTGGAGCTGCTCCAGCTTGCCCAGCGCCTCGTCGAAGCGGTCGACCGCCGACTGATCCTCCGCTGACAGCGTCTCGCCGGCGTCGCGGCGCTCCTTGGCCCGGGTGGCCTGGAAGGCGACCAGGATGGCGTCGCGGACGATGTCGAGCCGCTCGCCCTCCCGGAACATGTGCTCGGTCCGGCACAGCCCGATGCCCTGCGCGCCGTAGCGGCGAGCCATCGCGGCCTCCTCCGGCTTGTCGGCATTGGTCCAGACCTGAAGTCGACGTGCCCTGTCGGCCCACTCGAGCACCTTCTGCAGCTCCTGCTGCTCCTCGTAGCGAACCTCGACGGTGGGCAGCGCGCCGACGAACACCTCGCCGGTGGTGCCGTCGAGGCTGATCCACTCTCCTTCACTGAAGCCAAGGCCGTTGACCTTGGCCGACCGACTGCCGTAGTCGATGACCAGCGAGGCGCAGCCGGCGACGCAGGGCTTGCCGATCTGGCGAGCCACCACCGCAGCGTGCGAGGTGGCGCCGCCGCGAGCCGTCAACACGCCCTGCGCGGCGGCCATGCCGTGGAAGTCGTCCGGGCTGGTCTCGATCCGGACGAGAATCACCTTCTCACCTTGCTGAGCCATCTCGAAGGCGCGATCGGCATTGAACACGGCCTTGCCCACGGCGGCACCAGGTGAGGCATTAAGCCCGGCGGTGAGTTTGGTCGCGCGATCCTTGGCAGCGGCGTCGAACTGGTCGCGCAGCAGCTGGTCGACGTGAGCCGGCTCGATGCGCGCCAGCGCCTCCTGCTCGGTGATGATGCCTTCCTCGACCATGTCGGCGGCGATCTGCACGGCGGCGGTGGCGGTGCGCTTGCCGGAGCGCGCCTGGAGCATGTACAGCGTCCCTCGCTCGATGGTGAACTCGAGGTCCTGCATGTCCCGGTAATGGCGCTCCAGCCGGCCGGCGATCTCCTCGAACTGGGCATAGATCCCTGGCATCTGGGTGCGCATCTCTGCGATCGGCAGCGGCGTCCGGATGCCGGCGACGACGTCCTCGCCCTGGGCGTTGGTGAGGTATTCGCCGAAGAGCGCCTTCTCGCCCGTGTTCGGGTCACGCGTGAACGCCACGCCCGTGCCCGAGTCATCACCCATGTTGCCGAAGACCATCGTCACCACGTTGACGGCCGTGCCGAGGTCGTGGGGGATCTTGTTGAACTCGCGGTAATCCCTGGCGCGCTTGCCGAACCAGGAAGCGAACACCGCCTTGATGGCCAGGTCCAGCTGCTCGTATGGATCGGCCGGGAACTCACGCCCGGTGTCGTCGCGGACGATCTGGCGGAACTGTTCGGCCACCTCGCGCAGTGCGTCGGCGTCGAGGTCGGTGTCCTCGTTCACGCCGCGCTGCTCCTTGGCGTGGTCGAAGGCCTCCTCGAAGCGATGGCCCTCCACGCCCATCACGATCCGACCGAACATCTGGATGAAGCGCCGATACGCGTCCCAGCCGAAGCGCTCGTTGCCGGTCAGCCGGACGAGGCCCTGCAGGGTGTCCTCGTTGAGGCCCAGGTTGAGGACGGTGTCCATCATCCCCGGCATCGAGAACTTGGCGCCGGACCGGACGCTGACCAGAAGCGGGTTGTTCGGGTCGCCGAAGCCCTTGCCGGTCACCTGCTCGACCTGGCGCATCGCTTCCACGACGTCATCCCACAGGCCGTCCGGCATCTGCTCGCCGCCGGAGAAGTAATCGTTGCAGGCCTCGGTGGTGATGGTGAAGCCAGGCGGCACTGGAAGTCCCGCCCGCGTCATCTCGGCCAGGCCGGCGCCCTTGCCGCCGAGCATGTCGCGCATCGTGCCGTCACCCTCGGCGCGGCCCCCGCCGAAGGCGTAGATGTAGCGCTTGGCCGCCGCGTGGGCGCGCTCGGAGGCTGGGGCAGCGGTATCGGTCATCGGTGTCCTCGAGGCTGGGCTGGGGGCGTCGTCATGGGCGACGTTGGCACTGCGTTGGGCTCACGATTGTAGCGGCGCCTCTCGGGTCGCCGGTCGCCAATGAGAACGTCCGGTTGCCGTGCGCTGCGGGCCCCAGCTGCAGAAGGTGAGGACCGGGGTCAGCGGCGCAGGAACAGGTTCAGCAAGACGGTCAGGATGAGCGAGACCACGAGCATGGTCGCCAGCGGGATGAAGATGCCTCCACGCTCGCCGCCTATGCGGATGTCGCCCGGCAGGTTGCCGAAGGGCAGCCGCACGCCCAGCACGGCGAGCAGACCGACCGCGGCGATCACCAGCCCGACGATGAGGAGGATGCGCCCGATCTCGGGGTTCATTCGGCCACCTGCGACGGCGGCTGATCGGGCCGGTCAACCGCCAACGGCTGTCCAGCCAGCTCCTCAAGGGGTTCTTCGATCTCGGGCAGCAATGGTTTGCCGGTAATCGGCCGGCTGCCGCGGCCGTGGGTGAGGAAGCTCCATGCCCAGCGCACGACACGACGATACGGTTGGCGAAGCCGATCAGATAGAAGATATGGACGCCCAGCCATAACAGCCACGCTGGGAATCCCGCCTGCCGTCCCAGCGGTCCGAGCCAGCCGATGGTTGGTCGCGCCGGCGAGCGGCCGATGCTCGCCACGTAGCCTTGTCGCGATGTGCCAGACGGCCCGGCGCCCGTCGACCCCCGGCTCGGCCGGGCTTGGGTACCATCAGGCGGTGAGCCTGCCACTGGATGACACCCGGCAAATCGCCGAGGAGCACGAGTCCTACAACGCCACGCTCGTGCGCCGCGAGGACGACACTGACGACCTGGCCTGCTTCTGGGTGCGCTTCGACGGGGAGCCGACGCCCTTCGAGCCGGGCCAGTACATGACCATCGGCGTGGTCACCGACGGCAAGATGCTCCAGCGACCCTACTCGGTCGCCTCGTCCGCCCGCCAGACCGCTGACGGCTACGAGATGTACGTCCGGCACGTTCCGGTGATGCGCTTCACGACCGCGTTGTGGCGGCTGCCGCTCGGCCACCGGATGCGGATGATCGGTCCCAAGGGAAAGTTCATGCTCGAGCCCGAAGATGAACGCACCCACCTGTTCATCTCCACCGGTACGGGCATCGCGCCGTTCATCTCGATGATGCGCACGCTGCTCGAGGACGGGACGGCGCGCAGGGCGATCCTGCTGCACGGGGTCTCGTACGTCAGTGACCTGGGCTATCGCGACCTCCTCGAGCGGTGGCAGGAGACCGGCGAGTACCCGGCCATCTACGTCCCCACCGTGTCGAGGCCGAACGACCCGGCCAACGCCGGCTGGCAGGGCCGGACCGGTCGCGTCGAGGCCAACGTCGCGTCCGTCTGCGATGAGCTGGACCTGACGCCGGCGAACTGCGTCGCCTATATCTGCGGAAACCCGGAGATGATCGTGAGCGCGGAGGGAGTCCTGCTCGAGCGCGGTTTTGAGAAGCCGCAGGTAAAGACCGAGCTTTACTGGCCCAAGGCGCGCGAGCCGCGTCCGGCTGCCGCTCCGGCCACGACGGGCTGAGCTCCTGGCAGCATCCGGCTGCCGGTCGAGTCAAAACAGGCTTTTCAGCGCGTGTAGCATGTTGGCCACGCTGCGCCGGGTGGAGTGCAGCACAAGTGGAACGGCCCGCGCTGCCCCTCGCCGGTTCCCCTTGCCGGCCCGCTGCGCTGGTCGCCCCTCAAAGGAGGAGCGCCCCATGCCAAGTGCGCGGCTCATGATCGTGAGCCTGGCCATACTCGCGCTTGTCTTAGTGGCCTGCGATGCCACACCGCCGGCGGCCCAGACGCCGGGCGGCGAGCAGCCGACACCGGCCGGACAGGAGACCCCGGGCCAGCAGCCCGGAGGCGAGACACCGGGCGGCGGAGAGCCTGGCGCCCAGACGCCGGACGCCCAGACGCCGGGCGCTCAGCCGACCCCTGGCGGACCGACCGGCGCCCGACTGGGCATCATCCAGAGCCGCGGCAACCTGATCTGCGGCGTCAACGGCGGCCTTCAGGGCTTCAGCTTCCTTGACGAGTCGACCAACAGCTGGTCGGGCTTCGACGCCGACTACTGCCGCGCCGTTGCGGCGGCCGTCCTGGGCGACCCCGATGCGGTTGAGTTCCGGGCGCTCAGCGCTGATGATCGCGGGCCGGCCCTGCAGGCCGGCGAGATTGATGTCCTCATCCGCAACACGACGTGGACCTCCAGCCGCGATGCCTCGTGGGGCAATTTCGGACCCACTACCTTCTATGACGGCCAGGGAATGATGGTCAACCGTTCGCTGACGGACGCGGCGAGTTTGGAGGACCTGGCAGGCGCCACCATCTGCGTCCAGTCCGGCACGACCACCGAGCTGAACCTGGCCGACCAGATGCGCGTGCGCAACGTCGAGTACACCCCCCTGGTGTTCGACAACATCGACGCGACCTACGAGGCCTACACCCAGGGTCGCTGCGACGCGGTGACCAGCGACCGCTCGCAGCTGGTCGGTCGCCGGTCGGCATTCAGTGATCCCGGCGAGCATGAGCTGCTCGACGTGGTCATGTCGAAGGAGCCGCTCGGCCCGGTTGTGCCGCACGGCGACGACCAGTGGTACGACGTCGTCAAGTGGGTCGTCTTTGCGACCTTCGAGGCGGAGGAGCTGGGCATTGACTCGGGCAACGTGACCGACATGGCCAGCACGTCCGAGGATCCGGTCGTACGCCGGCTGCTCGGCGTCCAGCCAGAGGTCGGCGAGCTTGCCTCCGGCCTCGGCCTGGAGGACGACTGGGTCGTGACGATGATCTCCGCCGTGGGCAACTACGAGGAGATCTACAACCGCAACCTGGGCCCGGAAACCCCGCTCAACCTTGACCGCGGCCCGAACCAGCAGTGGACCGACGGCGGCCTGCTCTACGCACCGCCATACCGCTAGGCTCCCGTGACGAACGGGGCGGGCCCTACAGCCCGCCCCGTTCTGATTTCACTGCCCGCAAGTGACGGCTGGACCCACCCCTGAAGCGCCTCACGCCAGGGTGCCGCCCTGGCGCGACATAGGCGTCCTGCGCGTCGTTGCGCAGCTCGTCGCGCTCGCCCTCGTGCTGCTGGCCGGCGCCTGGCTGATGTCCAACCTGGTGGACAACATGCGCCAGACCCGGCTGACCTTCGGCTTTGGCTTCCTGAACAGCACGGCCGGCTTCGACATCGGTGAGTCGCTGTTCGCCTACAGCGCCACCGACACCTACCTGCGCGCCTTCCTCGTCGGGCTGGCCAACACGCTGATGGTGAGCCTGGTGGGCATCGTCCTGGCCACCATCCTTGGCCTGATCACGGGCATCGCTCGGCTCTCGCGCAACTGGCTGGTCAACAAGATGGCGGCCGGCTACGTGGAGCTGATGCGCAACACGCCGCTGCTGGTCCAGCTCGTGCTCATCTACGCCGTGCTGATCCAGCTGCCCAGCGTCGCCAACTCGATCAGTCTGCCCGGATCCATCTTCCTGAACCAGCGTGGCCTGTCCTTCCCCCGGCCTGTCCCCGAGCAGGGCTTCACGCCATGGCTGCTGATTGTGCTGGTCGCCGTCGCGCTCGCCGTTGCAGCGCACGTGCTGGCCGGTCGACGCGAAGAGGCCGGGCGCGATCCCGGCCATCTGCGCCTTGCCGGGCTGGCCGTCGTCGTCGCGGCGGCCATCGGCGGCGCGCTCGCCGTAGGTGGCCCGATCGGCTTCGATCTTCCCCAGCAGCAGCGCTTCAACTTCGTCGGTGGGCTGACCATCTCCCCGGAGCTGACGGCGCTCCTGGTCGGTCTCGTCGTCTACACCGCCGCCTTCATCGGCGAGGTCGTGCGCGGCGGTATCCAGGCCGTCCGCCGAGGGCAGCTGGAGGCCGCCGCGTCCATTGGCCTGACTGACATGCAGACGCTGCGCATGATCGTCCTTCCCCAGGCGCTGCGCATCATCGTGCCTCCGCTGACCAGCCAGTACCTCAACCTTGCCAAGAACTCCAGCCTGGCGATCGCGGTCGGCTTTGCCGACCTGTTCAGCGTCAGCCGGACGATGGCCAACCAGACCGGCAATCCGATCTCCGTGATCCTGCTGGTGATGGCGACCTACCTGTTGATAAGCCTGGTCACCTCGCTCCTGATGAACATCTACAACCGACGGGTCCAGGTGCTCGAGCGATGAGCGGCGGAGAGCTCGCCGACCTGCCCCGGATGCCACCCGCGCCGGAGCCACCGCCGATCAGGAAGATCGGCTGGCAGGCCTGGCTGCGCCAGAACCTGTTCAACTCATGGCTGAGCGGGTTGCTGACCGTGGTGGTGGGGGTGGCGCTGGTCTGCCTCGCCATCCTGTCGATCCAGTGGGTGATCAACGCTCGCTGGGAGGTGGTCACCCAGAACCTGCGGCTGTTCCTGATGGGTCAGTACCCGATCGAGCACGCCTGGCGGGTCTGGCTCACACTGGCCATCCTCTCTGTGCTGGCCGGCGTCACCGCCGCCTCATCGGGCGGTCCGACCCGGGCGCTGGCAACCTGGCTTGCCGCCGGCCAGGCAATGCTGGGGCTCTTGATGCTGGCCTCTCCGATGGGCGTGGTGGCCGCGCTGGCGACGATCGCCAACGGCGTGGCACTCTGGATCGCCTTCCTTCTGGCGCTGCGTCGGCCGATCGCCGGTCGCACGCTCGGCATCGTCTGGCTGGTCTACGTTCCGGTCGCCCTGATCCTGCTGCACGGCCTCGGCGGCACTCCGCTCGAAGTGGTCCCGGCGCGGTTCTGGGGCGGGCTGCTGTTGACCTTCCTGCTCTCGATCTCGGGAATCGTGCTCTCGTTCCCGGTCGGCGTCCTGCTCGCCCTCGGTCGGCGCAGCGACATGCGCCTGATCAGCGGCATGTCGACGGCGTTCATCGAGATCGTGCGCGGCGTGCCGCTGATCACGATCCTGTTCATGGCGTCCATCCTGCTGCCACTGTTCCTGCCGGGCGACCTGCGCATCGACGCGGTCCTGCGCGCCATCGGCGGGATCACCATCTTCTCCGCGGCCTACGTCGCCGAGAACGTGCGCGGAGGCCTGCAGGCCATCCCGAGCGGCCAGATCGAGGCGGCCAACGCGATTGGCCTGAACGCCTTCCAGCGCAACGTCCACATCGTCCTTCCCCAGGCCCTGCGCTCGGTCATCCCGGCCAACGTCGGCCTGTTCATCAGCCTGCTCAAGGACACCACCCTTGTCTTCATCGCCGGGGGCGGGCTGCTCGAGCTGCTGGGTGTCGGCCGATCCGTGCTGGCCCAGCCGGCCTTCCTGGGAGCTCACCTGGAGGTCTACGTCTTCATCAGCGTGGTGTTCTTCGTGCTCTGCTATGCCATGTCGCAGGCCAGCTACCGGCTGGAGGCGGCGATGGGCGTCGGGACCAGATGAGGTGATTTCGCGATGACACAGCCTGCAACCGACAAGGCCGAAGGGCCGGAGCGCGTCGGCACGGACACGGGAGACATCATCGTCTGCCGCGATGTGCACAAGTGGTTCGGGCAGCTGCACGTCCTGCGCGGCATCGACATGAACGTGAAGCCGGGCGAGGTCCTGGTCATCTTCGGCCCCTCCGGATCGGGCAAGTCGACCTTCATCCGGACGATCAACCGGCTGGAGGAGCACCAGCGCGGCGACATCATCGTCGACGGGATCGAGCTGACCAACGACATTCGCAACATCGCCGCCATCCGGCGAGAGATCGGCATGGTGTTCCAGTCATTCAACCTGTTCCCGCACCTCACCGCGCTGCAAAACGTGACGCTCGGCCCGGTCAAGGTGCGCCGCACGCCGCGGCAGGAAGCGGAAGAGCGAGCGATGGAGCTGCTCAGGCGGGTGGGCATTCCGGAGCAGGCGCACAAGTACCCGGCTCAGCTCTCCGGCGGTCAGCAGCAGCGCGTGGCGATCGCTCGCGCACTTGCGATGAAGCCGAAGATCATGCTCTTCGACGAGCCGACGTCGGCGCTCGACCCGGAGATGATCAACGAGGTGCTCGACGTGATGCGCGGGCTAGCCGAGTCCGGCATGACCATGCTCTGCGTGACCCACGAGATGGGCTTCGCGCGGGCCGTTGCCGACCGCATGGTCTTCTTTGACGAAGGCCTCGTCGTCGAACAGGGCCCCCCGAGCCAGATCTTCGGCGACCCGCAGCAGGAGCGGACGAAGCAGTTCCTCTCGCAGATCCTGCACTGAGCAGTCGGCCGTGGGCGTGCGCAGGCTCAACGAGATACCGGGCTTCAACATCGACCGCGTTGCTGAGGCTGCCGGCGCCGATCCAGACGTGCTGCGTCTCGAGAACCTGGACACCGACCTGCCGCCCCCGGCCGCGGCGGTAGAGGCCACACGCGCCGCGCTCGACAGCGACGACGCCAACAGCTGGCTGCCCTTCACCGGTCGCGACGATCTGAAGCAGGCGATCGCGCGTCACATCCAGCGGCGCGGCGGCCCGCTCTACGATGGGCCGCGCCAGATCGTGATCACGTCGGGCGAAGGCGACGCCATGCTCGACGCGCTGCTCTGCCTGACCGATCCGGGTGATGAGGTCATCCTCACCGACCCGACCTACGCCGGCATGATCAACCGCGTGCGTCTGGCCGGGGCGGTCCCTCGGCTGGTGCCGCTGCACGTTGTGGACGGAGCGTGGCGCCTCGACCTCGATGCGCTCGCCAACGCCCCGTCGGAGCGGACACGGGTCGTCTTCATCAACAACGCCTCGTTCCCGAGCGGCTGGGTCGCCAACGACGCGGAGTGGGCCGCAGTCGCTGCAGTGTGTCGCGAGCGCGGCCTGTGGCTGCTCTACTGGTCGGGGTTCGAAGGAGTGCTGTTCGACGGCCTGCCGATCCGCCAGCCGGCGGCCTTGGACGGCTTGGCAGAGCGCACGGTCACGGTCGGAGCCGCCTCGCTTGAGCTGCGAATGATCGCCTGGCGCGTTGGCTGGGTGGTCTGCCCCACGCCAGAGCTGGTCAACGACGTCTCACGGGTCCAGATCTACAACGGCCTGGTCCCGAGTGGCTTCGCCCAGGTCGGCGTCCGGGCCGCACTTGACCTGGGCGATGACCATGTCGTTGAAGCGAACCGCGAGTTCGAGAGGCGTCGTGACGAGACGCTGCGCCAGCTCGCCGGACTGCCAGTCGTTCGTCCCAGCGGCGGCTGGTCGCTGCTTCTCGACGTGGCCGAGCTGGGCCGCGAGCCGGGTGACGTATCGCGCCGCCTGCTGCAACAGAGGGTCGCCGCCACACCGATGACGGGCTGGGGCGGCGACGTGGCTGGCCGCCACGTCCGGTTTGTGTTCAGCAACGAGCCGGTCGAGCGGTTGGCAAAACTCGGAGAGCGGGTCCGCGCCGCCCTCGACAGCGCGCGCTGATCCGCGTATCCGTCCCCGCGCAGCGACATCCACACCCGTTGATGTGGCCCTGACCCCACGGGTCAGCCGTGCGAGCCGTCGCGCGTCTCGGCCAGCCGATCCATCAGGAGTCGCTTGACGCCCTCGAGCGGCACGCGTTCCTGCTCCATCGAGTCACGATCGCGCACCGTGACGGCCCCGTCTTCCAGCGAATCGACATCGACGGTCACGCACCACGGGGTCCCGATCTCGTCCTGCCGGCGGTAGAGCTTGCCGATGGCGGCCGTGTCGTCATACACCGCCATCATCTCGGTGGCCAGGTCGGCGCGGAGGCGCTGGCAGATCTCGACGATCTCGGGCCGCTTCTTGAGCAGGGGCAGGACAGCCACCTTGTAGGGGGCCAGGGCGGGGTGGAGCGCCAGTGAGACGCGCTTCTCGCCGCGCACCTCTTCCTCGCGGTACGAGTCGATCAGGAAGGTGAACGCCGCGCGGTCGGCGCCGGCGGCCGTCTCCACGATCCACGGGATGTACGACTCGTTCGTCTGCGGGTCGAAGTACGACATGTTCTCGCCCGAAGCCTGCGAGTGACGGCCCACGTCCCAGTCGCCGCGGTTGTGGATGCCCTCCAGCTCCTTCCAGCCGAACGGGAAGCGGTACTCGACGTCGACCGCTTTCTTGGCGTAGTGGGCCAGCTCGTCCGGCGCGTGCTCGCGGAAGCGCAGCCGCTCGGGACTCACGCCGAGCCTGACGTACCAGTCCCAGCGTCGGGGCAGCCACTCCTCGAAGATCTCGCCGGCGCGGTCCGGCGGCACGAAGTACTGCATCTCCATCTGCTCGAACTCGCGCGTCCGGAAGACGAAGTTGCCCGGCGTGATCTCGTTGCGAAAGGCCTTGCCTACCTGGGCGATGCCGAAGGGCAGCTTCTTACGTGAAGACTGCTGGGCGTTCTTGAAGTTGACGTATGCCCCCTGCGCGGTTTCGGGCCGCAGGTAGATCGTGCTGGCATCCTCCTCGACCGGGCCCATGAAGGTGCGGAACATGAGGTTGAAGCGCCGTGGCGGGCTCAGCTCGCCGCCGTCAATCGGGCAGCGGAGGTCCAGCCGCTCGACGATGCCCGGGTCGCGCAGGTCAGTCTGTGACAGCCCCTCCGTGCCGGGCAGCTCATCGAGACGGAAGCGCAGGTTGTCGTTGCGGCATTCCACCAACGGATCACTGAACGATTCGACGTGACCCGAGGTCACCCATACCTGCGGGTGCATCAGGATGCCCGCGTCCAGCCCCACGATGTCGTCGCGCAGCTGGACCATCGCACGCCACCAGGCGCGCTTGACGTTGCCTTTCAGCTCCACGCCCAGCGGCCCGTAGTCCCAGACCGCATTGATCCCACCGTAGATCTCGGACGATGGGAACACGAAGCCACGCCGCTTGGCCAGCGAGACGATCGTGTCGAGGCTATCTACGGCAGGCGCGGGATCGGCTGAGGCAGCGGATGGGCCGGCGGTGGACGGGTCAGCGGTGGTCAAGGTCGGTAGCTCCGGGTCGAATGCCAGCTGCGGCAGGCTGACGATGGGTGGGCGAAGGTCGCCGGTTGAACGCCTGAAGTCTATGCCGGCTGGCGGGCGCGCACCTCGTCGAGGAAGCCCAGCGAGCGGGGATCGCGTTCGAGCACGTGGCGCACGAAGCGCCGCAGCGCCGTCTCGGCCTCCAGTTCGACGGCACTCGGCAGGCGCAGCGCGGCGATTGCCTCGATGTCCATCCGGCGGTAGGCGCGCAGCAGTTTGAGCGCCGCCAGCGACAACGCAGATTGCTCGGCCGGCACGGCCAGGTGGGCGTCGCAGACCACCCCGCCGAGCATCGGCACCCAGCGATAGCCCTCGGACGGCTCGAGAACCCGGTCGCACTCGACGCAGCGCTCGACCTCGGGCCGCATGCCCAAAGCGTCTGACAGGCCGAACTCGAACCAGCGCGCCACGCGGGATGGGGCCATGCCGTCGTCGAGCAGCTGGTAGGCGCGCCGAAGCAGCGCGTAGACCGGGTAGGCGCCCGCCCGCTCCTCGACCGCCCGCTCAGCCAGCTCGCCGATGTACCAGGCGGTCGCCGTCGCCTCGAGCCCATCGCGCAGGCGCAGCCAGGCGTGGCCCACCGTGGCCTGGGTGACAACGTCGAAGGTCCGTCCGCGAGCCAGCACCAGGTGCAGCTCGGCGAACGGCTCGACCGCGCCGCCGATCCGGCTCTTCGGCCGCCGCACGCCTTTGGCAATCGCCTTGAGCTTGCCGTCGTGGGGCGTCAGCAAAGTCAGCACGCGGTCCGCCTCGCCCAGCTCGAAGCGCGACAGGACGATTCCTGCTGTCTGGTAGACGCGCGGCGCGGGCATCGGAGCAAGGGTACGCCTTCGGGGCGGGCGGTATGCTCCGGACGTGATCAGCACGCCCGACCTCGACGCGCTCATCGCCGACACTGAGTCGGAGATCCTGCGCGTCATCGACAAGGTTGAGGACGCGCGCACGGGCGAGCTGTATGAGATGGTCCGCTACCATCTCGGGTTGGACCGTGACGGCACCGGCGGCGCGCGCGGCAAGCGCCTTCGCCCGCTGCTCGGCCTGCTCGCCTACGAGTCGATCGCGGGCGACCACCGCGCCGCACTGCCCGGCGCCGCGGCAGTCGAGCTCGGCCATAACTTCAGCCTGGTCCATGACGATATCGAGGACGGCGACGTGGAACGGCGCCACCGGGCCACCCTCTGGACGGTCTACGGCATCGCCCATGCGATCAACGCCGGCGACACCCTCTTCACTCTCTCGCGGCTGGCACTCCACCGGCTGACCGAGCTGGGCTTCACGGACTCGAAGGTGCTTGCCCTCGTCCGGCTGTACGACGAAACCTGCCTGGCCCTGTGCGAGGGCCAGTTCATGGACATCTGGAGCGCCGAGCAGGCTGACAGGCTATCGGTCGACTTCTACTTCGACATGATCGGCCGGAAGACGGCTGCCCTCATCGCCGCCTCGGTCCAGGCGGGGGCGATGCTGGCGACCGACGAAGAGTCAGTCGTCGAGGCCTACCGCGGCTTCGGCTGGTCGCTGGGGATGGCCTTCCAGCTCAACGATGACCTGCTCGGGATCTGGGGCGACGAGGCCGCGACCGGCAAGGAGCCATCCGACCTGGCGCGCCACAAGAAGACCCTGCCGATCATCTACGCCCTAGAAAATGCCGCGGCGGCCGACCGCAGCCGCCTCCGCGAGATCCTCGGCGTCGAGGAGCCCTCCGCTGAGCAGGTCGAGGAGGCCCGGCGGATCCTCGAGCGCTCGGGCGCGCGCGACTACACCCGCGCCCGGGCGCGCGCCGAGCGCGAGGAGGCCCTCAGCCGGCTCGAGGCAACCGGCGTGGTCCAGGGGGAGGCGCTGACACGCCTGCGACTGCTCGTGGCCTCGGCGATCAACGCGTGAGCGACGCGCCGGCGGCCTTCGAGTACGAGATCTATATCCGCGCCACGCCCGAGGAGGTCTGGAACGCGCTGACCGATCCCGAGCAGACGCGGCGTTTCTGGTACGGCGCCCTCAACCACTCGGACTGGACCCCCGGCGCGCGCTGGACGAGCGAAGGTGATGATGGCGAGCTGTACCTGGAGGGCGAGATCGTCGAGATCGAGCGGCCACACCGCCTGGTGCACACCTTCCACGTCGTCCACGAGCCGGGTGCCGCCGCCGAGCTGCCCTCAGTGCTGACCTGGCAGCTGACGCCGATGGGCGACGCCAGCCGCCTGCTGCTGACCCACGAGCAGATGGGCGAACAGACGGTGGCCTACACGCGCGGCGGCTGGCAGCTGATCCTGTCCGGCCTCAAGACGCTGCTCGAGACGGGCACGCCCCTGCGGGTCGGCGCGCCCGCCACGATGTAGCGCGCCTCGCACCGGCCTCACTCGTCGTCGGCTTCGTCGTCCTCGGCGCTTTCTGGTACCGGCTGGCGGACGACAAGCACCTTGCCCACGCGCCGGCCGTCGGTCGTCTCGACGGTCAGCGTCAGACCGTCGACCTGGACGGTGTCGCCGACTGCCGGCACACCGGCCATCTCGTGGTAGACGAGCCCACCGACCGTGTCGTAGTGCTCGCTGTCGGCGCCGTTGAGCTCGATCTTGAAGTGCTCGCCCAGGTCGTCGACGCTGGCCCGACCGTCCACGCGAGCCTCGTTCTCGGATAGCGCGACGATCATCGGCTCCTCGACGTCGTACTCGTCCTGGATCTCGCCGACTATCTCCTCGATCAGGTCCTCGATCGTGACGAGGCCGGCGGTGCCGCCGTACTCGTCGAGCACGATGGCGATGTGCACCTTGCGCCGCTGGAAGCTGTGCAGCAGGTCGTCAACGCTGATCGATTCGGGCACGAAGAGCGGGGTCCGAAGGATCGCGCCGACCTGCGGCGCCGCGCCCTTCGTCACGTAGGGCAGGAGGTCCTTGGCGTAGAGAATGCCGATGACGTTGTCGATCGTCTCCTCGTAGATCGGGATGCGCGAGTGACCCTCGCGGACGATGATCTCGACCAGCTCCTCGAGGCTCGCCGTGGACGGGGCGCCGATGATCGCGATGCGCGGCACCATCACCTCGTGGACTCGCTGCTCGCCCAGCTCGAGCACCGCGCCGATCATCTGCTGCTCCTCGGCCTCGATGATGCCCTGCTGCCCGCCCTGCTCGACGAGGAACATCAGCTCCTCGGCCGTCAGTCGATCCTGCTCCGCGTCGGTCACGCCGAACAGACGGGTGACCGCACGGGTAAGCCCACTGAGCAGCCAGACCACCGGCGCGAAGACGCGGCCGAAGAAGACGATCGGGCCGGCGAAGAAGAGTGCCAGCCGCTCGGCGTTCGAGATGGCAATGGTCTTTGGCACGAGCTCGCCGAAGACGATCGTCGCCATGGCGATGAGCAGGGTCACCAGTAGCAGCGAGATCCAGCCGGCCGGCTCGCCGATGAGCGGACCGAGCACGCGCTCGACCTCGCCGACGATGCCGGCGCCGGCGAAGCCACCCGCGAGCACGGCCACGAACGTCACGGCGATCTGGATGACGGCCAGGAAGCGCTCCGGCCGCGATAGGAGGCGCCGGACCCGTCGGGCCCGGATGTCGCCTTCCTCGATCAGCTGCTCGATCCGGCTGCGCCTCATACGGACGATCGAGAACTCGGCGGCCGAGAAGAGGGCGCTGATGACGATCAGGATGGCGATGACGATGAGGTCCGTCATGAGCCGGGCTCCCCGCCCCCGTCATCGGCCGCGATTTCGCCGCGGCGCGATCGGATGCGCGCCGGCACGCCGACGGCCAGCTTGCCTGGCGGGACGTCGCGTGTGACGACGGACCCAGCGCCCGTGACGGCATCCTCGCCGACGGAAACCGGCGCACGCAGGATCGTGTCCGAGCCGATGAACGCGCGGTCGCCGATGACGGTCCGGTGCTTGGCCTGACCGTCGTAGTTGGCGGTGATGGTGCCCGCGCCGATGTTGACGTCCGCCCCCACCTCGGCATCACCCAGGTAGCTGAAGTGGTGCTGCTTCGAGCGGGCGCCGAATCGAGTCGCCTTCTGCTCCGCGTAGTTGCCGATTTCCGCACCGTCGCCGACGTCACAGCCCGGTCGCAGGTGGGCGAACGGGCCGATCTTCACGTCGTTGCCCACCTTCGATCGCTCGATCACGCTCGACCAGACGATGCAGCGCTCACCGACCTCCGAGTCAAGGACCTGGCTGCCGCTTCGCAGCACCGTGTCGCGGCCGATGCGCGTCTGACCGCGAAGGACCACGTTTGGCTCAATCGTCACGTCCTCGGCGATCTCGACCGCAGCCTCGATCGTGGTCGTCTCGGGATCGAGCACGGTCACCCCAGCGCGCATGTGCCGCTCAAGGATCTGGCGGCCGATCCGGCGGGCCATTCGCTGCAGGTCAAGCCGGTCGTTCACGCCACCAACGGCCCAGTAATCGATCGGCTCGTCCACTCCGACAACCGCTGCCGGGTTGCCCTCGTTCCGCGCCAGCTCGACCAGCTGGGTGAGGTACAGCTCGCCGGTCGCGGGCGAGGGCGTAAGCCGGAGCAGGGCATCGCGCAGCCAGGGGACGAGGAAGGCGTAGACGCCGGCATTGACCAGGGTCGTCGCCTTGTCCGTGTCGTCGGCGTCCTTCTCCTCGACGATCCGATCGGCACGCCCGCCGAGCAGGTTCACCCGCCCGTAGCCGGTCGGGTCGTCGAGCTGCATCGCCACGAGTGCCATCGGCGCGCTGTTCTCGCGCAGCATCTCGATCGTGCGAGTGACCAGCCACGGCCGAACGAGCGGGGTATCGCCGGACAGCACCACTATCTCCTCGACGCCAGCATCAATCGCCGCCAGGCCGGCCTGCAGTGCGTCGGCCGTGCCGCGCGGCTCTTGCTGCAGCGCAAAGTCGGCTCGGTCAGCGAAGACCCCGCGCAGCTGCTCGGTGGCCGGGGAGTACACCACCATCGGCCTGTCGCCGGTGGCTTCCGTCCCGGCGTCGATGACGTAGGCCAGCATTGGTCGGCCGCAGATCGGGTGCAGGACCTTGGGCAGGCGCGAGCGCATGCGTGTGCCGAGGCCGGCGGCGAGGATTACCGCGCGCAGCGCCGAGGGTTCGGAGGAGGTCAAGACGGTCGCGGCTCTACCGCACCGCCGCGGGCTGATGGAGGGTTCGTGGGCGACATCTGGATTGGCGTGACTCTACGGGCCTGCGCGGGGCAGTGTCAAACGGCCCGTCAGTACCCCCCGTGGCGCAGCGAGTGGGCGAAGATCAGCTCTTTGTGGGTGGGCTCGGTGCCCTCGACGATGGCGACATGGCGGGCATCGCGCAAGAGCTTCTCGACCTGGGTTTGGCCGGTGTAGCCGATGCTGCCAAGCATCCCCGACGCCGCGCTCGTGACGTCCATCACCATCTCGCCCGCGTAGAGCTTGGCAATGCTGGATTCCTTCGTCGCGTCCTGGCCTCGGTCGGCTCGTTGCGCAGCGACCCAGACCAGCGCCCGGGCAGCCGCGATGCGCTTCTCCATGTCGGCGATGCGAAAGCGGTAGTCCTGCAGCCGCGACAGCTTGTCACCGTACAACCGTCGCCGCTTGCCGTGCGCCATGACCAAATCTCGTGCGCGCCGCGCGATGCCCACTCCAAGGGCGGCGATGCCGATCCTCGATTGAGCGAGGCTGCCGCCCATCATCGCCAGGCCGCGTCCCTCTTCCCCCAAGAGGTGACTGGCCGGCACCTCGACGCCGGACAGCTCGAGCGGGGAGACGTCGATCGCCCGCAATCCGAACGTGGGCCAGCGCTCGCCGACCCTCAGCCCGGCCGCCGTGGTCGGAACGAGGAACCAGCTCATCGCATCCGATGCACGCCCACCCGGGGCCCCGGTCCGAGCCACCACGATCACGTTGTGGGCGGCCCGCAGGTTGGAGCTGTACTCCTTCCTGCCGGTCAGCGTGTAGCCCGTTGGCGTCCGGGTAGCGGTCGTCTCAAGCGCCAGCAGGTCGCTGCCCGCGCCCGCTTCGGAGGCCGCAAAGGACGTGACGACAGGGGCTGCAAGGCACCTCTTGAGGTAGTCCTCGCGATCGGTTCCGGCCAGCTGAGTCAGGACGACGCGGTTGAAGAAGATGGGCAGCATCAGGAAGCTGGCCAGCGCCGCGCAGGCGTAGCTGAGCTGCTCCGCGACGAGGCACGCACGGGTGACAAACTCGTCTGGCGGCGTCTCCACGAGGAATGTCCGTGGCAGGCCGGTGGCGTGGAACCTGTCTGCGAGGCCGTCAGGGACAGCGCCCTGCCGGTCTGACGCCTCGGCGATCGGCTCCAGCTCACTCTCGGCGAAGGCGCGCGCGCGGGCCTGCAACTCCTCCTGAACGGGGCTTAGCGGCCAAGGGACCATCTGTCCTCCCGGCGCGCCGGCCAGTGGCGATGGCGCGCTGACGGCGCGAAACGGACCCCTGGCAATGCCAGGAGTCCGCTCCGCTTACCGGTGTTGAGCTCGGCGGTCCTCATCGGACGCGCCGGCTCGACTGGTTCAGCTGATCGAGCCCTCGCGGCGGCGAAGGCCGATGCTCAGCCAGGCACCGAATGTTGCGGCGATGCCGAGAACAAGCGCCAGGAGCAGGCCCATGGGCGCGCTCTCCGAGGCCGCTTCGGCCGCTGTCGAGCTGTCGGGCAGCGTCTGGAAATTATAGACGTGGAGCATCACCATGCCGTCCTCGTCGGCGCTCGTGTCGAGCTCGATGACGCCAGCCTCGGCGTCGACGGACACGATCGAGTCGGCGTCGTTGTTGCCATCAACCTCGGTCGGCGTGGTGAGCAGTGCACCAAACCTTGTGCCGGCCGGCGGCTCGGTCTCGGTGACCGTGATGTGTCCGCTGACCAGCCCCTCGAAGGCGTAGTAGCTGATGTCGAGGCAGACGTCGTCCGAGATGTTGCCGTCGCCATCGGCGTCCAGCCCGAGGTCAGTCTCGCAGAGCTTGGCCGGGTCGGTGTTGTTCGGCAGCTGGTGGGTGCCGTCAGCGTCCTCGACGGTGAAGGAGAAGGCGATCGCATCGCCCTTCACGCCGTCGGTCGTCTCGTCGCCGGGGTTGACCACGGTCGGACAGGCGAGAACGGTGGCAGCCAGCGCGGCCACGGGGCCGTCTGCGGCTTCGATGATGGCGTTGAAGTCGTCGATGTTCCTGACGTCAGGATTGCAGAGGTGCTTCATCACCTCGACGTCGACATGGCCGTCGCCGCTCGCTGCGGCGGCCGGTCCTGCGACCACGAGCAGCAAAGCTGCCGTCGCCAGAACCGTAGTCATGAGTCGTTTCACGTGCGCTCCTTGTCGATCTGCGCTGTCCGGCGGGCTCTATGGGCCAGCCATGCCTCCGAATCGGAAGCCTTGATGTCAACGCTAGTGCAGGACTTATCCCCTCCGCATCGGCCAGGAGGATGAGGCCCGCAGTTACAGAGCCATCACGGATGGTCGGCAGGCAGGCGCGACGGCCAGGTGCGGGCCACGAGCGCGGCAGCCTCGGACCGATTGCGCAGATGGAGCTTGGTCAGGAGGTGTCCGACATGGGTCTTAACGGTCGCCTGGCTGATCGACAGGCGTGCGGCAATCTCCCGGTTGGTCAAGCCATCGGCCAGCAGCGCCAGGACGTCGCGCTCGCGTGGGCTCAACTTGACCGCCTCCGCCTCGCGGTGGGGCACGCCGCTGGTGTCGGGGTCGGACACCAGATCTCCGAGCATCCTGGCAGCCATCGCCGGAGCGATCGCCTGGTCGCCACGCACGACCTTGATGACGGCCTCGATCAGGTCCGCTGGCGGCATATCCTTGAGCAGGTAACCCGCAGCTCCCACCCGGAGCGCGGCATAGAGGTCGCGATCCTGCTCGGAGACGGTCAGCAGCAGAACGCGCGTCGCAGGCAGGCGATTGCTGATGAAGGCACACGCTTCGCGACCCGACACGTGTGGCATGTTGAGATCTATCAGCGCCACATCGGGCCGTACCCGCAGCGCCGCCTCGATGGCTTCGCGCCCGTCGGCGGCCAGTGCTACGACCTCGATGCTCGACTCCAGCGCCAACAGGGCAGCCGTGCCTTCGCGTACCAGCCGGTGATCATCGGCTACGAGCACGCGTATCGGCGCCGCCGGTCGTTCAGCATCCGCGCTCGGTCCCACCGCCGTCGAGTGTAAGTTGAGCGACCGACAGCCGCGCATAGCGACTGACACTCGCGCCATGATGAGAGAGATGAGCCAGCAGAGAGATCATGTGGAGTCCGAGCCTGACGCCCTTGCCGGGGTGGCACGGGTGGCCCGAGCGCTGGTCGGTGCGGGCGGGCTCTCGGCGCTGAGCAACGACGCAATGGTCGAGATCCGCGACGCGCTGGGGCTTGACATGGCAGCGCTGTATCTCACCGATCAGAGCATGCCACGCGTGCTGCGCCTGGTCGGGCGGTGGCCACTTCCCGGCTCGACCGTCGATGTCGCGGGGACACTCGGCCTCGATGCCGGGGCCTGGCGCTTCCTTGCCGCCAGCGCTGGGCCGCTGGTCTTCCGCGAGCGCACCGGCTGGGTTATGGCCAGTCCCTTTGAGCCCGCGGTCGACAACTGGGTCGTCATGCCGCTCGTCTCCGACAAGGAGATCCTGGGCGCGGTGGTGGGCTGTTCTCCCAACCCGATCAGCCTCTCGCCGGCGACCGTGACGCGCTTCATCCTGATCGGCGACCTGCTCAGCGCCGGTACGGCCAACGCCATGCTGCGCGCCGAGATCCAGCAGACGGCGCTGCAGCGCGAGCGGATGCAGCTTGCACAGGAGATCCACGACGACCTCGCCCAGGACCTGGCCGCCGCCGTGCGCGAGCTGGCGCTGCTGGAAGCGAGACCGCCGGCTGAGGTGGCGCGGGCCAGCGAGCAACGGCTCAGGGAGGCCGTGCTCGACGCCCATCGGGTCGTCCGAAACCACCTCAACATGCTCACGGGGCGTGGAGACGAAGCCGGCCTTCGGAGCGGCGTGGAGGCGGTCTGTTCGAGGTTCCGGCGGCGCGGCCTCGACGTCACGGTGACGCCACCGCTGCCGGGGGAGGTACTGGATCCTACCCGCGTGGTGCTGCTTCTGCGAATCCTGAGCGAGTCCCTGGCAAACGTCCAGCGTCATGCCGGGGTAAGTGAGGCAACGGTCGAGCTCACGCTGGAGGACGGCACCCTGACGCTCTCAGTCGCTGACCGGGGAGCCGGCTTCGACGCTTCCGCTGCCGCGGGGCCGGCCACCGGGCATCACGGCCTCGCGATCATGCGTGAACGCGCCAATGCGGGGGGCGGGGCACTGAGCGTCCGCAGTCAGCCAGGGATGGGAACGACGATCGAGCTGTCACTGCCGACGCTGGCCCCAGCGACCTGACTCAGGAAGCCTCCAGCTCGACGACGCGATCGTGCGCTGCCGTCACCTCCGGCAGGTGGGACGGTGCGGAAGCTGTCACCGGCGGGGCGATGTAGGGGCAGAGCGTGACTACCGGGCGGCCACTGAACGTGCTCATCCATGCTTCTTCAAACGGCAGCACGGCGGCGATCTCGACCTCGTCCGGGCCTATCGGGAAGCGCGTGAACCACAGGGCCTCGAAACCCGCTGCGAGCCTCGCACGCAGCAGGTCGGACCATGGCTTCACCCACTCCTCGGGAGACACGGTCAGGTCCAGGTCCATCACCTCAAGCTGGCCGCGTGCCGCGAGGGAGGACACGTCCAGCCCGGCCCGGGCGAGGTTGCTGCGATCGATCTCGGCCTTGCCCGGGAGCGACCCATGGACCAGCCAGCCGTTGTGTTCGGCGCCGATTGCCAGGAATCCGGCGGCCACGGCCGGCACCTCGTCGGGTGACTTGAGCAGCGCGGCAATGTGCTCGCACTCGATCCGCCCGGACAGCTGGCGGACGATGGCGCGCTTTGCGCGGGTGCCTTCCGCCGACGTGAGAGGCCGGCCGTGCAGCTCATCCACCGGGGCATTCTTGGGCCGCTGGCGTGCACCGGGCGCCCGTGCGCGTTTGATCGCGCTTACAGCCGGGTGACGTTCGCCGGTTCAGCCGTTCGAGGACCGGAATGCGACCGCCTCGACCTCGACCCTCGCGCCGCGCGGCAGCGCCGCGACGGCGAACGTCGATCGCGCCGGCGGCGGGTCGCCGACGAAGCGGGCATAGACCGAGTTGAAGGCGTCGAAGTCACCGATGTCGGCAAGGAAGCAGGTAGTCTTGACGACGTCGGCCATGGTCAGGCCGGCAGCGTCGAGCACGGCCACGACGTTGCGCAGGGCGCGCTCCGTCTGCGCCTCGACGCCGCCGTCGACCAGCTCGCCGGTCTGCGGGTCCAGGCCGATCTGCCCGGCCAGGAAGACGAAGGAGCCGGTGTCGATCGCGGGACTGTAGCTGGCCAGCGCGCCGGGTGCGCCGCTGGGCTTGATCGCTCGCACGGTCATGTAGCGCCTCTCGCTGCGGTTGTCGCCAGGGAGGTGACGAGCAGGCGCTCGTCGGAAAGCCGCTGCTCGTCACGCCTGGCCTGCTCGAACGAAGGATATAGGGCGAAGAGCGTCGGACCCGAGCCGCTCATCAGCCAGGGCTGCCCCGTCGACTGCTCGAGCCTTTGACGAGCCTCGACCAGCGTCGGCATGAGGTCGGCGGCTGCGGGCCACAGGTCATTGGCCGCGCGTAGCTGGCCGGCCAGCTCGGCCAGCCCTTCGGAATGGATTCCGGCGCGCAGGCGCGCGACCAGCCCGGCGGTGGATTCGGCCGCCATCGACGACTCCACGGCCAGCCGATCGAAGGCGTCGTAGACGCGGGCCGTGGCGAGCGGTTCATCGGAGAGCCGCAGCAGCACTCCGGCCGAGCCCTTCGGCGCCGGCAACGGGGTGACCCGCTCACCCCTCCCCTCGACGAGCGCCACCGAGGCACCGTGTGCGAAGAACGCCACATCAGAACCGAGCTCCACGGCCAGCTCCTGCATGACCGCCGGCGCCAGCCCCACCCCCCAGGCGCGGGCAGCCAGCTCGAGCGCAGCGGCACCGTCGGAGCTGCCACCGGCCAGCCCGGCGGCCAGCGGAACGTGCTTGACCAACCGAGCCCGCAATGCGGGCAGCGGCTGACCGACGGCGCCGCGCAACAGCGCGAAAGCGCGCAGGACCAGGTTGCCCTCCACCGGGCATGGGAAGTCCCCCTCAACCGTCAGCTGGTCGCCGGCCGCGTCGGGGGGGGCCAGCTCGACGGCCAGCTCGTCGGCCAGCGCGAGCCTGGCGAAGACCGAACGCAACGGGTGGAACCCATCGCTCGCCCGCGGGCCGACGGCGAGGGTCAGGTTGACCTTGGCCGGCGGATACGCGTGCAGCACGTCGGCACTCAGCCCAGCGGGCCGATGGCTTCGCGCAGGGCCAGCCACTCGTCGACGCTGACTGTCTGCGGGCGCCGATCCGGTGCAATGTTGCAGGCGGCGAGGGCTGCCTCGATGCGCTCGCGCCCAAGGTGTGACAGCTGTCGCGCCAGCACGTTGTGCAGCATCTTGCGCCGCTCGCGGAAGCCAGCCTGGACCAGCCTCCACAGCTCCTCCTCGGCGTCCTCGTCCAGCCGCCTCGGCCGCGTCTGCCCTACCAGCACGGCCGACTCGACTTCGGGGGCGGGCTCGAACGCGCTCGCCGGCACGATCCGCGCTACACGGACATCTGCGTGGTACTGAACGAAGACCGACAGGTACGACATGCCGCCCGGTTGGGCGGCGATCCGCTCGGCCACCTCGCGCTGGAGCATCAGCACTATCCGCTCCGGCCTCGGTTCGGGGCTGAGGACGTGATGCAGGACCGGGCTCGTGATGTGGTAGGGCAGGTTGGCGACGAGGTCGTATGGCGGCTCCACCAGCACATCGACGGGGAGGTCCAGCGCATCACCCTCGATCAGCCGCAGCTCTCCCGCCGGTGGGCTCTCGAAGCGCCGACGGAGGTGCGCGGCCAGCCGCTCGTCGACCTCGACGGCGCTGACGTGCGCCCCACGCTCGAGCAGGGCGGCGGTCAGGATGCCAAGGCCCGGCCCGATCTCCAGCACATGCCGGCCGGGCGCTGGGTCGGCGATGGCAATAATGTCGGAGAGCACGGCGCCATCCACCAGATGGTTCTGGCTTTGTCGCTTGCGCGCCGCCAGACCGTGCTGGCGCAGATAGCGCTCGATCCGCTCGCCCGAGAGGCGCCCGGGGTCGAGCAGGTCCGAGCCGGCTCGCTCGGGTCCGACCCGCTCCGTCACGCTGCTTTGGCTGAGGCGAGCCTGAGCGATGGCCGAGCCGCCAGGCCAAGGTCGGCGCGGGCGCCGGAGCGTGCGCGCTGGAAGCCCGCCGCGCCGATCATCGCCGCGTTGTCCGTGCACAGCGCCGGCCGCGGCACGATCAGGGGCACACCAAGCGAGCGAGCGCCGGCCTCTAGCCGCTCCCGCAGCACGCTGTTGGCTGCCACCCCGCCGCCGACAACGATGGCGCGCGCAGCCGTCTCGTGCGCGGCACGGACCGTCTTGGCGGCCAGGACGTCGACGACGGACTCCTGGAAGGCGTACGCCAGCTCGGCCGTCGCTTCCGGCGGAAGCGGCGGGGCATCGTCGGGCGGCCCTTGCTCGGGATCCGCCCCGAGCTGGCGGGCCACCTCGCGCCGCGCGGCCGTTTTCAGGCCGCTGAACGAGAAGTCGAAGCTGTTGCCCAGCCAGGCGCGCGGAAACGCGCGTTCGCGGCCGGTTGCAGCCTCCGCGGCCCGCTGGATGGCGGGCCCGCCCGGGTAGGGCAGCCCGAGCATCCGACCGACCTTGTCGAAGGCCTCGCCGGCAGCGTCGTCCACGGTCTGGCCAAGCAGCCGATAGGTCAGGTGATCGGCCATCTCGACCAGGAAGGTGTGCCCACCGCTGACGACCAGCGCGATCAGCGGGAACTCCGGCGCGGGGCGGTCATCCTCGTCCGGATCGAGCAGCCAGGCCGCGTAGATATGGCCCTCAAGGTGATTTACGGGGACCAGCGGCAGGTCGTGCAGCCAGGCCAGTGTCTTGGCCATCTGGATGCCCACCAGCAGCGACCCGGCCAGGCCGGGACCCTCGGTCACGGCAATCGCCTCCAACCGGCGCAGGTCGTTCAGGCCGGCCCGGCGCCGCGCCTCATCGAGGACTGGAATCATCCAGCGCAGGTGTGCGCGCGCCGCAACCTCCGGCACGATGCCGCCGCTTGCCGCGTGCAATGCCACCTGGCTGGCAACGACGTTGGCCACGATCCGCCGACCGTCGCGCACGATGGCCACCGCGGTCTCGTCGCATGAGCTCTCGACGGCAAGGATGAGGCCGCTGCTCATTCGAGCACCTCTTCCAGCGGGCTTGCCTCGTAGCGCCTGGCCAGCAACGCTATCCGCTCGCGCATCTCGGGCTCGTCGATCGGCGGGCTGGTCATGATCAGCGCATCCTCGTTGTTGTCCGAGTAGTAACGCGGCCTGACCCCGACCGGCCGCAGGCCGAAGCGCTGATACAGCCGCTGCGCGGCCACGTTCGACAGCCGAACCTCGAGCGTCACTACCCGCGCACCGACCTCCTCGGCCAGGCGCATGACCGCAACCATCAGCCGACCGCCCAGACCGCGCCGGCGCCACTCGGGCAGCACGGCGAAGGTAGTCACGTGCGCCTCGTCGGCCATCAGCCAGACGCCGGCATAGCCGACGACCTGCTCGCCGGCGCGCACGACGAGGTAGCGCGCCAGCCGGTTGGTCTCGATCTCCTGGCGCAGCGCATACGCCGGCCAGGGCACCGCGAAGCTGGCCCGCTCGACGGCCTGTACCTCGTCAAGGTCGCGCACCGTCATCGGCGCAATGCTGACCCTCAGCGGAGGTCGGGCGACCATGCCATCTCCGGCTCGCCGGCGGCCACTCCGCGTGGCAGCGCCACGTAGCTCGGTACGAGCGCTGCCAGCTCGTCGGCTCGACCGGCTGCCAGGGCCTCAGCCGACATCGTGGCCAGGGCGGCGGCCATTCCTTCCTGCGCCTGCCGACCCAGTGCTGCAGCCGAGCGGCCCAGCTCGTCGTCGGCCAGGTCGACCGCCGCGACTGCGTCACCGTGCTCGAGCACGGCCTGGACCTGCGTGGATTGCGCCAGGCGCGGTGGCGCCAGCTCGCGACCGGACTGGTAGCGCGCCACGTACCGGTCAGCGGCGCCGGCCGGCAGCACCACCGCCAGCGAACCCTCAGCGAGTGCTGCCCTGGCCAGGGCTGCGGTTGTCGAGAGGCCGATGATCGGGCATCCGACCGTGTACGCGATCACCATGGCCGTGGCCAGCCCTATGCGCAGGCCGGTGAAGCTGCCCGGCCCCGCGCCGACGGCGACCAACTCGATCCGGTCGGGGCTGAGCCCGGCCTCGGCCAACAGGGAGTCGAGCTGCGTCAGCAGATGCTCGCCGTGGCGGTGCGGGCTGTCCCAGGTGCGGGTGCCAACCAGCGCACCGTCACCGTCCGCCAAGGCCACGACAGCCCGGCGGGTCGCGGTGTCGATGACCAGCAGCCGCCTGCTCAACGCCCCTCCTCGCGCTCGGCCCGCCAGGCGCCGGCCGCGTCCAGGAAGCGCCGGTGGTCAGCAGCGGGCGCGACCAGCTGCAGTCGTCGCCGGTTGCCACCGAGCAGCACGAACCGGATCGTCAGCCGGTGTCCGTCGATCGCGTCGGGGAGGCGCTCGGCCCATTCGGTCAGGGTCACCCCGTCCAGCTGGCGCTCGTCGAGCATGCCGCCGGCCAGTGCCTCCTCGGCATCCGCGAGCCGATACAGATCCTGGTGGAAGAACGGCAGCCGACCCTCGTACTCGGCCATCAACGTGAAGCTGGGGCTGTTCACCACCGCATCGACACCCAGCCCGGCGGCGAAGCCCTTGGCGAATTGGGTCTTGCCCGCGCCGAGCGGACCCACAAGGGCAATCCGATCTCCGGCCTCGGCGGCCTGCGCCATGCGAGCGGCAAGCGCCCGCGTCTGGTCAGGAGATGTGGTCTCTATCTCGAGGGCCGCTGGTGCGGCGAGCGAATCTGCCTGGGTCACAGTCCAACGTTAGCCGATGCCTCGCCGGCTGCCCCTTGACGCTGCGGTCAGGCGTGGAAGGAAGGCTCTTCGTCGATCTCTTCGAGGCGCTCGATCAGCCGATCGATGCCGGTCTCATCGGCGAAGACCAGCTGCATCGCCAGCGACTCGCTGCCGAACAGCGAACGCAGCACAGGGTCGAAGAACAGCATCGCCTGGCCACCCAGCGAGCGATAGGGCCGGCTGGCCTCCAGGAACATGACCGCCTTGTCGGTGGCGCCATGAAGCTGGATCTCGCGCGCGACGTACTCGACAGGGTCGTCGCGCAGGTCCATCTCCGGACCGCCGGGGCTGGTCATCGCCGACCGCCCTTCAGCACGATCAGGAAAGCACCCGGGTCAGCCATCTACCTCACCTGTTGTTGAGCCCAGCAGCGTGCGTACAGCCACTGGTACCGCCCGCGAATGGTACACCCGGGGTAATCGCTGTGCGGTCGTAGTGACTACTTCCCACGAGATCGTGTTGCGCAGGCGCGCCACTTCGTCGGCGGTGATCTCGTCGCTGCCCTGCCTCCCGAGCAGGACGACCTCATCGTCCAGCCCGGCATCAGGCACATCGGTGACGTCGATCATCGTCGAGTCCATCGCCACGGTTCCCACGAAGGGCACTCGCCGACCCCGGATCAGCGCCTCGCTACCCGGCCACGAGGACCGTGCCCAACCGTCGCCATAGCCGAACGGCAGGGTGGCTATGCGCGACCGCCTCGCGGCCCGCCAGCGGCTGTTGTAGCCGACGCCGGCGCCCGGCGGCAGGCTCTCGACCCGTACGGGACGCGCCTTCAGGGTCATCGCCGGGCGGAGCCGCTCCGCGATCGACCTGACGCGTTCGCTCGCGGGCAGGTCCGGCGGCAGGATGCCGTATAGCGCAAGTCCGGGGCGAACCGCTTCATAGCTGGGCGCGTGGCCTGCGATCAGCGCGCCGCTGGCCGTGGCATGGCGGACGGCAACCTCGATGCCAGCCTCGCGGATTGCCGTGACCGCTTCCTCGAAGGCACGCACCTGCTCTGCGCAGGCCAGCTCCGATTCAGCCGTTGCGAGATGGGTCCACACGCCGGCCAGGCGGACGCGGGGAGTGGCTGCGATCCGGCGGGCCAGCTCGGGGGCCCGCCCCACTGGCACCCCGCCCCTGCCCAGACCCGTCTCCACTTCGAGGTGTACCTGTAGATCACTGTCGGCGTCGAGCCTGCCGACGAGCGAGCGCCAACCCTCCAGTAGGCGCTGCGCAGCCGTCTCGTCCGAGGCGCTCAGCTCGATGCCGCCGGCCTCGGTGAGACGCTCGACCGCATCCACCGGTATTCCGAATAGGACAACGAGCGGCACGTTCAGCCCGATCCGACGCAGGTACAGCGCCTCGTCCAGTGTCGCCACGCACAGTCGCTCCGCGCCCGCCTCGACGAACGTTCGTGCCGCCATCTCGATGCCATGGCCGTAGGCGTCGGCCTTGACCACCGGCCAGGCCTCGGCCCGGTCCCCGGCGAGCTCGCGCATCAAGCGGAAGTTCGCCGCGAGAGCGTCCAGGTCGATCTCCAGCCAGGCGTTGCGCGTCAGCGGTGGCAGGCTCGCCTCGGCCAGGATCTCGTCAACCCGGCTCATGACGCCTCTTGCCCGGCGCGTCGTCCGAAACCCACTGCCGCCGCGGCCCTGGCCGATCGACGTGAGAGCTGTGCCCTCACCAGTGCCATCTCGACGGGTAGATCGGACGCCAGCAGGCCGCTGTCGCCCAGCCGCGCGCTGATCTGCTCGCCGGCCGCCCCGTGCAGGTAAACAGCCAGGCAGGCGGCCTCGAAGGGCGCCATGCCCTGGGCCAACAGCCCAGCGACGGCACCGGCCAGCACGTCGCCCGTGCCTGCACTGGCCAGTGCGGGGTTCTCAAACGGCGCTCGGGCCAGGCGTCCGTCCGGCGCGGCGACCACGGTTCGGGCTCCCTTGAGGACGACGACGTGGCCAAAGTGGCGGGCGGCGCTGGCGCACCGCTCCAATCGCTCGTCGTCATCGTCGCCGACGGCCGACCCGGTCAGCCGGCCGAATTCGCCGGGATGGGGGGTCAGCACGGCTGCGCCCGTCTCCGGCCACCATTCCCCGCTGGCCGCCAGCAGGTTGAGCGCGCCGCCGTCGAGGACGATCGGCGTCCGGCCGCGCACCAGTCCCTGGGCGAGCGCTGCCTGGTCTCTGCCCTCTGCCAGCCCGGGTCCGACGAGCAGCGCGCTGGGCCGGCGCCCGGCGATCATCTCCTGCGCCGCCTCCGCGTCGTCAGGCAGGCCGAGCGTGACGAGCTCGGGGACGCGACCGGCAACCACCGATTGCACCGCGGCCGGCACGGCCAGCGCCACCAGGCCGGCGCCTACCCTGGCCGCGGCCAGACCCGCCAGCAGCGCCGCACCGGCGTAGTCGAGCGAGCCGGCTACGCACACCAGCCGGCCGTGGCTGCCCTTGTGGGCGCGCGGCGAGCGGTCGGGCAGCAGCTGCGCCGCGCGGGCTTCGTCGAGCGAGCGGACCTCAGCCGTCGCGGGCCTGACGGTCGAGCTCACGCAGCCGCTCCATTCGCGCAAGTATCGACCGCTCGCGCTCGTCAAGACGTTGCTCGATATCGGGCGGGAACAGGAACGCGCCACCCGCCGTGCGCACGCCGAAGGCGATCGCGACGGCGTACTCCCCCTCGTGGCTGATGGACACGGCCACCCGACCCATTCCCAGCTGCTCAGCGCGCGCCCTGGCTCGGCCGTGCAGGCGGACCTCGGGTTGCCCGGTGGGCAGGCGAGCAATCTCGATATCGCGCCAGCCGACGCCACGCACGCCCAGCCCCAGCACCTTCGACACGGCCTCCTTGGCGGCCCACCGACCGGCGAAGTTCTGCGGGCGGTTGCGCACGTAGCGCTGCTCCGCCTCGGTCAGCACGCGCCTCGGGAAGCGATCGCCGTGGCGGCGCAGCGCAGCGGCGATGCGGTCGACCTTGATGATGTCGATGCCGAGCTCGGTGGTGCCCTCCGGCGGCTGCGGCAGGGCCACCTACTCGACCGTCACCGACTTGGCCAGGTTCCGAGGCTGGTCGACGTCCGTGCCCCGAGCGACGGCCGTGTGGTACGCGAACAGCTGCAACGGGATGGCCGCCAGCACGGGGCTGAGCTCCTCCATCGTCTCGGGCACCCACATGATGTCGTCGGCGTAGTCGCGAAGGTCCTGATCTCCCTCCGTGCCGACCGCCAGCACCCGCGCATCCCTGGCACGGCCCTCCATCACGTTGCTGATGAGCTTCTCCTGCACGCGCGAGCGGGTGGCGATGGCGACCAGCGGCACCTCGGCGTCGAGCAGCGAGATCGGTCCGTGCTTCAGCTCTCCGGCGGCATAGCCCTCGGCGTGGACGTAGCTCACCTCCTTGAGCTTGAGCGCGCCTTCCAGCGCGACCGGATAGCCGACGCCGCGACCGACGAACATGAAGCCCCGCGAGTTGACGTAGCGGCGGGCCAGCTCCCTTGCCGGCTCGGCCAGGGCCAGCGCGCGCTCGGCCTTGTCGGGCAGAGCGCGCAGCTCGTCGACGAGCGTTGACTCGAGCTCCGCCGGCAGGCGGCCACGCTGCTTGGCAAGCGCCGCGGCGAGCAACACCAACGTCGTCACCTGCGTGGCAAAGGTCTTGGTCGCCACCACGGCGATCTCCGGGCCGGCCTGAAGGAACAGCACCCCGTCCGCCTCGCGCGTGATCGCCGAGCCAACCGTGTTGGTGACGGCGATGATCGGGCAGCCCTGCTGGCGGGCGTAGCGCGTTGGGGCGATCGTGTCCGCCGTCTCACCCGATTGGGTCACGGCCACGACCAGCGTCCGCGAGTCGAGCGGGGGCGGGCTGTAGCGAAACTCCGAGCCGACGTTGTTGCGCGCCGGCAGCCCCGTCCAGGCCTGCATCACGTAGGCGCCCACGCCTGCGGCGTAGTTGGCTGTACCGCACGCGACCAGCTCGATGCGCTCCACCTGCGCCAGCCGCTCGGCCAGGCCGTCGAGCTCTTCGATCTCGATCGTGTGGTCGTGAACCCGGCCGGCTATGGCCGCCCGCAGCGCCTGCGGCTGCTCGTGCATCTCCTTGAGCATGAAGTGGTCGTAGCCGCCCTTCTCGGCGGCCTCGATCGACCAGTCGATCTCGTGCACCGCGCGCTCCAGCGGTTGGCCGGCGACGTCGGTCAAGCGGACGCCGTCGGCGTTGATGTCGGCTACGTCGCCCTCCTCCAGGAAGATGACCCGCCGGGTGTGGGCAAGCACCGCGGCGACGTCGGAGGCCAGGAAGTTCTCGCCCTCCCCCAGCCCGACGATCAGCGGCACATTGCGGCGCGCACCCACCAGGCGGCCGGGCTCCGCGCGGTGCATGACCGCGATGGCGTACGCGCCGTCAGCCTGACGCAGGGCGGCCCGTGTCGCGTCGGCCAGGTCGCCGCTGTAGGCCTCCTCGACGAGATGGGCGATCGCCTCTGTGTCCGTCTCCGACTCGAGCCGATGGCCCCGCTCGCGCAGGCCGTCGCGGAGCGCCTTGAAGTTTTCGATGATGCCGTTGTGGATCACGGTGATCTCGCCCGAGCAATCGGTGTGCGGATGGGCGTTCAGGTCGTTCGGTCGCCCGTGGGTCGCCCAGCGGGTGTGGGCCAGCCCGACCACCGCCGGGGGCGTCCGCTCGACCAGAGCCGTGCGCAGGTTGGCCAGCTTGCCGGCCCGCTTCTCGACGAACATCTCGCCGGCGGACGTCACCAGCGCGATGCCGGCCGAGTCGTAGCCCCGATACTCAAGCCTGGCCAGCCCCTCGAGCAGGATGGGGGCGGCCTCGCGCGGGCCGATGTAGCCGACAATCCCACACATGCCCTGGCTGGAATCCTCCCCTGGTGCCGGCGCGGCAGGCTTCCCGCGCGGCGGCGGCTAGTTTAGTCGCTCCGCGGCGAGGATCGCGAGGCTGTCGGCGAGCGAACGCACGACAGCTTCATCATCGCCCTCGACCATGATGCGAAGCGCCGACTCGGTGCCCGATGGCCGGATGAGAACCCGGCCACGACCGTCGATCTGCCGCTCGGCGCTGGTCACCGCTCCGGCAAACACGGGCTCCGCCTCCCACAGCTCCTTGTGCCGGACCGGCACCGTCCGCTGCTGCTGCGGGTAGAGCATCACCTCGCCGGCGAGCTCGGACAGCCGCCGGCCGGTGCGTGCGATGATGTCCAGCAGCTCGAGCGCCGTGACCAGCCCATCGCCGGATGTGGCGTGGTCCCGGATGATCACATGACCGCTCTTCTCGCCGCCCAGGTCAGCGCCGGCAACATCCATCTGCTCCCAGATGTACTTGTCGCCGACCGGCGTGCGTGAAAGCCTTCCGCCAGCCAACTCGAGCGCTGCCTCCAACCCGCCATTGGAGAGCACGCTGACCACGACCAGGCCGTCGCGCAGGGCCCCGCGACGCAGGCGATCCAGGGCCAGGATGCCGATCAGCTGGTCGCCATCCAGAACCTCACCACGCTCGTCGATCGCCACGCAGCGGTCACCGTCGCCATCCAGGCAGATGCCCAGGTCGGCACCTGTCTCGGCCACTAGCGCTGCTGCCGCCTGCGGCGCCGTCGCGCCGCAGCCTGCGTTGATGTTGTCGCCGTTCGGCTCGTTGAAGCGCACGTCGACGGTCGCCCCGGTCGCGGCGAGCACTTCGGGAGCGGCCACGCCGGCCGAGCCGTGAGCACAGTCGAGCACCAGGCGGACATCGGACCGGCTGCGCCGAGCGAGCTGGAGCCGGTGGGCGGTGTAGCCCTCCAGCCGGTTGCGCGCGGGAACCTCGCGACCGATCTCCGAATTGGGCGGGCCGGCCAGCTCGTCCGCGCGGAGCATCAGTGCCTCGAGCTCGTCCTCCAACGGCTCGTCGATCTTGAGCCCGTCGCCGCCCAGCACCTTCAGCCCATTGTCGGTTGCCGGGTTGTGCGAGGCGGAGACCATGATGCCGGCGGCAAACGGTCCCTCAGCAGTGAGATGCGCCAGCGCCGGCGTTGGGCACACTCCCAGCCGATGGACGTCAGCGCCCATCGACGTGGCGCCGGCAACTATGCTGGCCGCGAACATGTCGCCGGAGCGCCGGGTGTCCTGGCCCAAGAGCAGCCCCCCGCTTCGGCCCATGCGCGCGATGACTGCCCGGCCGAGCGCATAGGCAAGCGACGGCCGAAGATCGACATTGGCCTCGCCGCGAATACCGTCGGTCCCGAACAGGCGGGGCACGCCTCAGGCTTTCCCAGCGCTGAATCTGCCGCCGGTCGGCGACTCTGTCTCAGGCGGCAGGACCTCGGTTACCAGGACGAGAACCTCTGCCGGCGCCAACGAGACCAGCTGCAGGCCAGCGGGCGGCGTGAAGTTGACGGGCACCAGGTGCCGGCCGGCGTCCAGTTCGCTGACGTCCACATCGGCCGACAGGGCCGCGCCGTTGACACCCTCCAGGGCCGCGATCGTGCCGCCGAGCGTCACCACGATCTGGCTCGCGCCGATGGCGTAGTCGAAGCCCGGACGGGTGCCACTCAATGCCAGGCCGACCTGCAGCGTCCGACTGGCCCCATCCTCGGCCAGCGTCACGCTCACCCTGACCTGGCTGCCTCCGCTGACGGTCACCCCGTCGGGTAGCTGCAGCGTCACATCCAGCTCGAAGTCGCGCGTCCTGGCGGCGAGATCGATCGGTTCCGTTGAGACGCCGTCCAGGGGTGCGACCAGCGTCTCATCGCCACTTATCGTGACCGCCGCCGGCGCGACCTCGACGGCCGCCAGCCGGAGGCCGTTCGGTGGATCGCCGATCAGCTGGGGCACCACCGGCAGGGTGCGGGTGGCCAGCTGGCGGGCCACCGCTATGCGCACCCGCGCGCGGGCTGGTTCGATGTCGACGTTGGTGATGAGGTTGCCCTGCTCGTCGATCGCGATCAGGTCAACCTCGCGGTCGACGTTGAGCGCCGAGGCATCCACCGCCACGCGTGCCACGACCGAGCGGATGGCCGCCACCCGGGTGCTCGGACCGCGCACAGCGACGGTCTGGGGCTCGATCTGCTCCGGCCCGAGGGTCAGGCCCTCGGGCACCGTCCCACGCTCGACCGTCACCCGCATCGTCCGCGACTGGACCGGGTCGAGCACGACCTGGACAACGTTCGGCTCATAGCCGACCACCTGCACCCGGGCATCGAGCGCCAGCACCGTCACGGGTACGGCAACCGGCTCGCCCCCCGGCCGCGCCTGGACGCGCGAGAGGTCGACGGTCGCGCTGAAGGTGTTTGGCGAGACGACCACATCGATCGGCGCGCGGTAGCGCACCAGGTTGATCGCAGGCAATTCGGTCAGCAGCGCCACCTCCGGCGGTTGACGGATCGGCTCGATCGGCACGGGACCACTATGGGTGCGCACGTTCTGCGAAAGCACCAGCCCGCTGTAGAGCACGGTCGCCAGTAGCACGGCACCAAGCTTGAGCGGCCAGTTGCGAAGCAGGAAGGCGAGTACCCGCCTCATTCGACCCGGCCGCCGGGCTCAGCCGCCGGCGCGCCCGCGCGCTGACTGGCAGCGTCGCGGTTGCCGTCCGTCGGGCGGCGCAGGTGCGGCCGGCGACGAAGCGGAAGCCCGCGCCTGATGGCGCGCGCCCTGGCCGGCAGGCGCCGGCGGTTGCCGCGGCCGAGCAGCGCGACCAGCGTGTTGCGGAGGCGTTCCTCGTCGAGGTTGCGGATGATCCGGCCTCGCTCGACGAGGCTGATCGCGCCGGTCTCCTCGCTGACCACGACGGCGAGTGCATCGGTCACCTCGGTGATGCCCAAAGCCGCCCGGTGGCGCGTCCCGAAGCGCTCGCGGTAGGCGCCGGTATCCGAGAGGGGCAGCACCGCCCCCGCCGCCACTATGCGCTCGCCGCGCAGGATCACCGCCCCGTCGTGAAGCGGCGAGCGAGCGGTGAAGATCGTGCCCAGCATCTCGACCGACAGGTCGCTGTCCGTCATCACGCCCGTCTCGGCGGTGTCCTGCAGGCCCGTCTCACGTTCGATCACGATCAGCGCACCGGCTCGCTGGGCGCCGAGCACGGCGGCACTTCGCGCCACCACCGAGGCGACGCGATCTACGGCACGGACGGTCGTGGGGGTGACCAGCCAGCCGAGCGAACCCACGCGACCAATACGCTCCAGCCCGCGGCGCAGTTCCGGCTGGAAGACCACAACCAGCGCCAACAGGCCGACCACGGCGCCCGCCTGCAGGATCTGCGACAGCAGCTGCAGCCCGAACGCCTGGGCGAGCACATAGATGGCATAGAGGACGGTCACGCCGATGACCAGGCGGACGGCTCGGGTGCCGCGGATGAGGCTGAACAGGCCGTAGATCAGGAGTGCGGTGAGTGCGATATCCAGCAGCGCGACGGTGGGGAACTGGAAGCCCCTGACCAGGTCGATGAACCGGTCCAGCATCCGGCCGATTGTAGCAGCGGACCATGCCTCAACTGCCCGGCCGGGCAACCGACGTCAGGCCGGCGACGGTTCGTCCAGTCGCGCGGCCAGGGCCGCCAGCTGCGGGTGCCTGTCCGCCGACTCGTGCACCAGCCGGGCGAGCTCGTCGCGCAGACCCGCATCCGGCGCCAGCTCGACCAATCGGGCGAGCAGCTCGAGCCGCTCCACGGCGTGGCCCACCAGCCCGCCCGCGAGGTAGTGGCGACTCATCTCCAGGTGGATGGCTCCCGCCCCGGGATCGGCCAGCAGTGCCCGCTGGCACAGGTCGAGGGCGGCGTCGATGTGGCCCTCGCCCGCGTGGGCGCGAGCGGCGGCAAGCCACTGCTCGACGGCGACGTCGCGGCGACCATCGTGCCAGGCGCGGTCACCGGCGATGGCGAGCACCTCCGCCGGAGTCGACCCGGCCGGTACCCGGCCCGGACGGCCTGCCTGCTCGACGCGCTCGAGCTCGGCGCGCACCTGCGCGGCTGCCTCACGGCGCCCCAGCCGCTGAAGCGCCTCCGCCTTGCCCGCCAGCGCCCCCGGATCCGATGGATCGTGTAGCAGCGCCTCCTCGAAGGCCTCGAGCGCAGGCTCGTTTCGCTTGAGCGAGAGCAGCGCCCTTCCGACCAGGACGTGCGGCAGGGGCCGCTGTCCGGCCAGCGCCGCCGCCGCCCGGTATGACTCCAGGGCAGCCTTGTGGTCGCGTCGCGCCGTGGCCAGATGGCCGCGGCTCAGCGCGTCCTGGTAGGCGGCAATAGCGTCATCGGGTGGCGCCATGGGGGAGTCCGGCTCAGCCTCGCCGGACAGCCGTTATCAGCGCTTGGTGTACTGCGGCGCCTTGCGAGCGCGCTTGAGGCCGTACTTCTTGCGCTCCTTCATCCGCGGATCGCGCGTGAGCAGGCCCGCCTGGCGCAGCTGCGCCCGCAGGCCGTCGGGGTCGGACTGGAGCAATGCCCGGGCGATTCCGTGGCGGATGGCCCCCGCCTGCCCCTGGTGCCCACCGCCCTCGACCTTGATCATCGCGTTGTAGCGGCCTTCCGTGCCGGTCACGCGGAAGGGCATCATCAGGTCGCCCAGGTCGACGGCACTGCCGAAGTGCTCCTCGAGCGACCGGCCGTTGACGACCACCTCGCCTTCGCCGGCAAGCAGGCGCACGCGGGCGACGCTCGTCTTGCGCCGGCCGGTGCCGTAAAAGAAGCTGTTGTTGTTGGCCATCAGCTTGACGAACCTCCAGTCGGCAGCGGCTCCGGCTGCTGCGCCTCGTGCGGGTGCTCGGCGCCGGCGTAGACCTTCAGCTTGCGCAGCTGCTGCGCGCCGAGCCGGTTGCGCGGCAGCATGCCCTTGACAGCGCGGCGGATGACCTCCTCCGGCCGGCGGGCCATCAGCTCGCCGAGCGTCTCCTGGCGCAGGCCGCCGGGATAGCCGCTGTGACGCGTGTAGAGCTTGGTTGACGCCTTGTCGCGGCTGACCTCGACCTGTGAGGCGTTGACCACGATGACGTGGTCGCCGCTGTCGACGTGGCTGGCGTAGGTTGGCTTGTGCTTGCCCTCGAGGACCGGTGCGATGCGCGAGGCGAGCACGCCCAGGCGCTGGCCCGCGGCGTCGACCACGAACCAGCGGCGCTCGATATCGGCCAGCTGTGGGCTATAGGTCTTGCTGCTCATCTGCTCGCTTGTCCAATCTCCTGCTCGGTCCGGCCAGCTCGACGTGCCAAAGGCACAATCCCGCTGGCGGGGCCACGTCGCCGCTGAAGGCCGGGCGGCGCTCGCGCAATGCTGCGCTGACGTCGTCCACGGTCGCCTGCCCGCGTCCGACGCGGAGCAGGGCGGCCACCAGGCGGCGAACCATCTGGCGCAGGAATGAGTCGCCGACCACCTGCACGGTGACCATCCGACCGCTCCTGCGGATCCCCACCCGGTGAAGAGTGCGGATCGGTTGTCGATCCCCGCCATTGAAGGCGGAGAAGTCATGGCGTCCGGTGAGACGCTCGGCGGCGGCGACCATCGCCTCCGTATCGAGCTTCTCGCGGACCCCGAGGGCGTAGCGCTCTCGCAAGGGGCTGGGAGGGCCGTTCCAGATGCTGTACCGGTACTCCCGGCTCACCGCCTCATAGCGAGGGCGATAGCCCGCCGGCACCCTGATCAGCCTGCCCACCGCGATGTCGGCTGGCAGCAGCCCGGCGAGAGCCTGGCCGAGGTCCGTTGGATCCAGCCGGCCGGCATAGGTGAAGGCGATCACCTGGCCCGCGGCGTGGACTCCAGCATCCGTCCGGCCCGCCGCCTCGACTCGGATCGGGCGATCACCCGAAACCTGCGCGAGGACGCGCTCCAGCTCTCCCTGGACCGTCCGGCGTCCGGCCTGCGCCTGGAAGCCGGCAAAGTCAGTGCCGTCGTATTCGACCCGTGCCCGATAGCGCACGGGGCCGCCCTCTCGGGCGGACACCGCCGGTCCTCCGCGCCTCCGCCTGCTGGCGGTGGCCGGCCCCGGCATGGATCTAGACGAGCTCGAGCTGGACGAGCGGTGCGTTGTCACCGGCGCGTGGGCCGAGCTTGACGATGCGCGTGTAACCCGAGGTCCGGTCCTCGTACTTCGGCGCGATCTCGTTGATCAGCTTGTCGATCACCAGCGGCTCGTTGGGCAGCTCGGCAACGATCCGCCGTCGAGACGCAAGCGATCCTTCCTTGGCCAGCGTGATCATTCGATCGACCTGGCCGCGAACCTCCTTCGCGCGCGCCTCGGTCGTCTTGATCTGCTCATAGCGAAGGACAGCCACGACGAGGTTCTTGTAGAGCGCCTTGCGCGGGCCTGTCTCCCGCGACAGCTTGCGCCCGCCGATGCGGTGAGCCACGACTACTCCTCGTCCTCTCCGTCGGCAAAGGGCTCGTCCGCCTCGTCGGCCTCGTCGTCCGCGTACGAGCTGGCCTCGGTCCCGTCATCAGGTGGCAGGAAACCGCGCATCTGCAGGCGTTCCTTCATCTCGTCGAGCGACTTCTTGCCAAAGTTGCGCATCCGCAGCAGGTCGTCATCGGTCAGCTGCAGCAGCTGGCCGACCTTGACGATGTTGTTGCGCTTGAGCGAGTTGTAGGCCCGCATCGGCAGGTCGAGGTCCTCGATCGGCATGTCGAGCATGTTCGGTGGCAGCGCCGGCGCCCCCGCCGGGGTGGCCACGCCAGCCAGCACCGTCTTGCCGGCGCTGGTGAAGAGCCCGAACTGGGCGACCAGGATGTCCGCCGCGCGCGAGAGGGCCTCCTCCGGCGCGAGGGTGCCGTCGGTCTCGATCTCGATGGTCAGCTTGTCGTAGTTGGTCATCTGGCCGACACGCGTGTTCTCGACCCAGTAGTTCACCTTCCGCACCGGCGAGAAGATGGCATCGACCGGGATGACGCCGATGGGCAGCTGGTCGGTCCGCTCGGCCGCCAGATAGCCCACGCCGCGCTCAACTGTCAGGTCCATCTCGAGGGCGACATCGTCCGCGTCGAGGGTCAGCAGCTCCTGCTCGGGATTGACGATCTCGACGTCGGCCGTCTCCATGATGTCGGCCGCGGTAACCTGGCCGGCGCCCTCCTTGATCAGCTTGAGCTGGACCGGGTGCGGCGCATAGCTCTTGAGTCGCAGCTTCTTGACGTTCAGCACGATCTGGGTGACGTCCTCCTTGACGCCCGGCAGCGTGCTGAACTCGTGATAGACGTCCCGGATCTGGATCGAGGTCACGGCGGCGCCCTCGAGCGACGAGAGCAGCACGCGACGCAGTGCGTTGCCGATCGTTACGCCATAGCCGGCGGGCAGCGGGCTGGCCTCGTACTTGCCGTATGAGGCGAGCTCCTCTACCGGCTCGATCTGCGGGTTCTCGATCTCGATCATTCCTTACGCTTCTCCTTCGCAGTCGGCCTCGGGCCGCTGCTGCGCGCGAGGCGGTCCACTCCCGGCTGGCGCCGAGCGCGACCCTCGCTTGCTATCTCGAGTAGAACTCGACCACCAGCTGCTCGTTGAGCTCGAGCGGCATCTGGTCGCGGTGAGGCAGGCTGGTCAGCGTGCCGGTCATCCGCTCCGGGTCGACCGACAGCCAGTCGGGCCGCTGCGCGCCGCGCAGGGTGTCCCCGACGTTCTTGAAGTAGGGCTGCTTGCGGCTGGTGGCACGGACCTCCACCCGATCGCCCTCCGACAGCTGGCGCGAGGGAATGTTGGTCGGCCGGCCGTTCAGGGCGAAGTGGCCATGGGTCACCAGCTGGCGCGCCTGAGCGCGGCTGGTCGCAAAGCCCATCCGGTAGACGACGTTGTCGAGCCGCGTCTCGAGCAGCCTGAGCAGGTTCTCGCCGGTCACGCCGGGCCGGCTCTCTGCGACCTGGAAGTAGCGCTTGAACTGACGTTCGTGGACCGAATAGATCCGGCGCACCTTCTGCTTCTCGCGCAGCTGGACGCCGAACTCCGAAATCTTGCGCCGGCGCATCTGGTGCTGGCCGGGAGGCGTCGGACGCCGCTCGAAGGGGCACTTCTTGGTGTAGCACTTGGCGCCCTTGAGGTAGAGCTTCATGCCCTCTCGGCGGCAGAGGCGCGAGACCGGCCCGCGATAGCGCGACATGTCAGCGGCCCCCTAGACCCGACGCCGCTTGGGCGGGCGGCAGCCGTTGTGCGGGATGGGCGTGACGTCGGTGATGGCGGTCACCTCCAGGCCAGCGGCCTGGAGCGACCGGATGGCCTGCTCCCGACCCGCGCCCGGGCCCTTGACGAAGACCTCGACCTGGCGCATGCCGTGCTCCATCGCCTTGCGCGCGGCGCCGTCGGCCGACAGCGCGGCGGCGTAGGGAGTGCTCTTGCGCGAGCCCTTGAAGCCGGCCACTCCCGCACTGCCCCAGGCGACCGTGTTGCCGCCCGGATCGGTGATGGTGATGACGGTGTTGTTGAACGACGCCTGGATGTGAACCTGCCCGCTGGGCACGTTCTTCCGCTCACGTCGCCGAGACTTCGTTCCGCGCTTGGTCTGAGCCATTGCTTGCGCCCGTTACTCCGTTACTTCTTGCGCCGGACGCCGACGGTCCGCTTGGGACCGCGTCGCAGGCGCGCATTGGTCTTGGTTCGCTGGCCGCGCACGGGCAGATTGCGCCGGTGGCGCAGCCCGCGGTACGAGCCGATCTCCTGCAGTCGCTTGATGTTCATCGCCAGCTCTCGGCGCAGGTCACCTTCCACCTTGTACCGGCGGTCGATGATCTCGCGCAGCCGGGTGACCTGGTCCTCGGTGAGGTCGCGCACGCGGGTGTCCGCGTTGACGTTGGCCTGGGCAAGGATCTTCTGGCTGGTGGGCAGGCCGATGCCGTAGATGTAGGTCAGCGACACCTCGACGCGCTTCTCGCGGGGGATGTCGATGCCGGCGATACGTGCCATCTTCGATGCGCTCCTAGCCCTGGCGCTGCTTGTGCTTGGGGTTGCTGCAGATGACCATCACGACGCCGTGGCGACGGATGATCTTGCAGCGCTCACAGCGCGCCTTGACCGATGCCGAGACCTTCAACTGGTGACCTGTCCTCTTACTTCAAGCGATACGTGATGCGGCCACGCGAGAGGTCGTAGGGCGACAGCTCGACGCGGACGCGGTCCCCGGGCAGGATGCGGATGAAGTTCATCCGCAGCTTGCCGCTGATGTGGGCAAGGACGCGATGCTTGTTCTCCAGCTCGACGGCGAACATGGCATTTGGCAACGGCTCGATGACCGTTCCCTCAACCTCGATTGCATCCTTCTTGGCCACAGGCGGCGGCAGGCTCCCTCTGCAGTTTCAGTGATGGATAAGGTGTGCGGCGCGGCGAGAGAACCCGCTCACGAAGCGCACAGCGGCGCCGAGCTTGGCCCGGTGCACGAACGGGGAGTGTATCAGAGTCCGGCCAGACTGGGCAAGACGTCTGCCTCCCGGGGTGCGGCCGCGGTGGCAGTCAGGATGCGCGGCCCGGCGGTGGTGATGGCGATGGTGTGCTCCCAGTGAGCGGCGAGCCTGCCGTCGACCGTCACGACCGTCCAACCGTCGTCCTTGACTCGTACCTCGTGCGAGCCGAGGGTGAACATCGGCTCGATGGCCAGGCACAGCCCGGGCTCCAGCCGGCGCCCGCGCGAGCCGGTGCGGTAGTTGGGCACCTGCGGCTCCTCGTGCATCTCGTTGCCAATGCCGTGGCCGACGAACTGGCGCACGATGCCGTACCCGTGGGCCAGGGCGACCTCCTCGATGGCAGCCGAAACGTCGCCCATGTGGTTGCCGGGCCGGGCTGCCTCGATGCCGGCATACATCGCCTGGCGGGTAGCCTCGACCAGCGTCCGCGTCGCCTCGGGAACGTCGCCCACGATCCAGCTGCGGGCGCTGTCGCCGTGCCAGCCCTCGACGATCGCGCCGACGTCGATCGAGACCACCTGGCCCTCACGGATGCGCCGCCGGTCTGGAATGCCGTGGACTACCTCCTCGTCGAGCGAGATGCAGGTGGCGTGGCGGTACGCGCTGCGTGGCCCGGGCACGCCGATGAAGGACGGGGTCGCGCCGGCGTCGCGGATCATCTCGTCGGCGAGCTCGTCAAGCTCGAGCGGGGTCACTCCGGGCGCGATCTCGTTGTCCAAGCGGTCCAGGACCTCAGCCACGAGGCGGCCGGCCACGGCCATCCTCTCGATCTGAGCGACGCTCTTCAGCGTCACTCGGCGTTCGCTGGTCAACTGCGTCCGGCCGGAGTAGTAACGACGCGCAGGAGCGCGTCGCTGACCTGCTCGCGCGGAAGGTCGCCGTCGATCGTGCTGAGAGTCCCGCGTTCGGCGTAGTAGTCGACCACCTCGTACATCGGCGGCAGCTGCTTGGCGAGGCGCGCACGGACGGTCTCGAGCTGGTCGTCCGGGCGCTGGTAGAGCGAGCTGCCATCGATATCGCAGACGCCCGGCTGCCTGGGGGGCATCGTCTGCTCGTGGTAGACGTGCTCGTCGGACGTCGCGCACATCCAGCGGCCGGCCATGCGGCTTACCAGGTTCTCACGATCGACGTCGAGAAACAGCGCGCCCCCCAGCCGTGCCCCCTTTCGAGCGAGCAGCGCATCGAGTGCCTCGGCCTGCGGCCGGGTACGCGGGAATCCGTCGAGGAGCACGCCGCCGGCAGCGTCCGGGTCCGTAAGGCGCTGCTCGATCATCTCGACGGTGATCTCGTCGGGCACGAGCGAGCCGGCCATGATGTACCGCTTGGCCTGCCGGCCCAGCGGCGTGTCGTCACGCATGTGGGTGCGAAACAGGTCGCCGCTGGCGACGTGCGGCACCCCGAGCCGCTCGGCGAGCAGCTGGGCCTGGGTACCCTTGCCAGCGCCCGGCCCGCCGATGAGGACCCACACGTTCAACGAATGAAGCCCTCGTAGTTGCGCATCATCAGCTGCGCCTCGATCTGCTTCATCGTCTCGACGACGACCGAGACGACGATCAGCAGCGCCGTGCCGCCGAGCGCAAACCCGCCGGCCGCGCCGGCAAAGACGTTGCCCATGAGCAGCGGGGCAACAGCGATCGTGGCCAGGAACAACGCTCCGGCGAGGCTCAGTCGGAAGACGACCCGGGCGAGGTAGTCACGCGTTGGCGCGCCCGGCCTGATGCCCGGGATGAAGCCGCCGTTCTTGCGCAGCTGGTCGGCCGTTTCGTCGGGCTTGAAGGTGAACGCGGTGTAGAAGTACGTGAAGCCCATCGTCAGCAGGAAGTAGCCGATGACGTAGGGCAGCCCGTTCGGGTCGAGGAACTCCACGATCCCGGCCGCAACCTGGTTGACGAGCGTCCCGCCGCCCGGAGGCGTGCCCGCGGGCGCCATGAAGTAGGAGGCGATCTGGGTGGGGAAGATCATGATGCTGACGGCGAAGATGATCGGGATCACGCCGGCCTGGTTGACACGCAGGGGCAGGAACGTCGCCCCGCCCTGGTACATGCGCTTGCCGCGCACCCGGCTGGCGTACTGGATGGGAATCCGCCGCTGCCCTTCCTGGATGTAGACGATGACCGCGACCACGACGAGGGCAAGGATGACCCACAGCACGCCCTCGGCGATGTCGAGGTTCTGCAGGAAGGCAACGACGCCCTGCGGGGCCTGGGCAACGATGCCGGCAAAGATGATGAAGCTGATGCCGTTGCCGATGCCGCGCTCGGTGATCAGCTCGCCGATCCACATCGCCAGGATCGTGCCTGCGGCGAGAGTCACCATCTGGCTGAGAGTTTCGAAGGAGAGGATGTCGACGGGGGCGACGATGCCCTCCGTGCTGAGCAGGGCCAGGTAGCCGTACGCCTGCAGCAGCGCGAGCGGGACGCACAGGTAGCGCGTGTACTGGTTGATCTTCTGGCGACCGTAGTCGCCTTCACGCGACAGGGCCTGCAGACGCGGCACGACGCCGGTCATCAGCTGCATGATGATCGAGGCATTGATGTAGGGGTTCACCCCCATCGCCACGATCGAGAAGGTGGCCAGGCCGCCGCCGGAGAACAGGTCCAGCAGCTGCAGGAAAGGCAGCCGCTCGATCAGGCCGCTCAGCTGCTGCTGGTCGACATCCGGCACGGGCACCACGGCCAGCGCGCGGTAGACCACCAGCATGCCGAGGACGAAGAAGATCCGCCGCCTGATGTCGGGCGTGCGGATGGCGTTGACCAGTGCCTCGAACATGGCCCGTTGCTACTCGGCGGGCGCCGAGTCGTCGGCGGGTTCGGAGTCGGTCGCCTGGGAGTCTTCTGCCACGTCAGCCTGAGTGGCTTGCCGGGCATCCCCGGCAGCTTCGGCCTCCGCCTCGGGCACGGCCTCCGGTTCCGGCTCGGACTCCGGCTCGGGGTTGAGCAGCTGGACGAAGCCGCCGGCTGCCTCGATCTTGCTGCGCGCGCTGGCGGTGAAGGCGTCGGCGACCACGAAGAGGCCCGTGGTTACGTCGCCCTGGCCGAGGACCTTGACCGGCTTGGTATGCGAGCCGATGAGACCCGCTGCGGCCATGTTGTCGGGATTGATCGTCACCGGCCCGTCGGACTTGGCACGGCCCTTGCCACGGCCGCCGCCGGTCTCGGCCTCGACGCCGAAACGGCCCGCCTCGGCGTACTCCGCCAGGCGGCCGACGTTGACCACCTGGTACTCGACGCGAAACGGGTTGCGGAAGCCGCGCAGCTTCGGCACGCGCACGTGGATCGGCGTCTGGCCGCCCTCGAACCAGGCCGGGATGCCGGAACCGGCCCGAGACTTCTGGCCCTTGGTGCCGCGGCCGGCGGTCTTGCCCTTGCCCGCGGCGATGCCGCGACCGACTCGTGTCCGTTCGCGACGCGACCCTGGGGCGGGGCGCAGCTCATGAAGCTTCACTCGTTCGTTTCCTTCTTTGCTCGCGGTGCGCGCTTCGGCCGATCGGACTTGGCCTCGGCTGACGCCTCGGGCTCGGGCTGGTCGGCCGCCGGGGCGGCGTCTGCCTGCTCACGCCCGGCGCGCTTCGTGGATGTCGACTCGGATGCCGCCTCCTCTGTACGAAGGAGGAAGCGGACGGTGCGCGTCATACCGCGCATCTGCTCATTGTCGTCGACCTCGACGACCTGGCCCACCCGGCGCAGGCCGAGCGCGCGGAGCGTACCGCGCGTGCGGGCGGTGTGTCCGATCGGACTCTTGACCAGGGTCACGCGCAGCCTAGCGGGCATCGGCAGCCACCTCCGCCGGCCGACCGTCGGACGGCTGGCCGCTGATCACGCTGCGCAGGCGCTTGCCCCGGCGGGCCGAGATCTCGTCGGCGCTGGACAGGTTGCGCAGCGCCTCGTGAGTGGCACGCACGACGTTGACCGGATTGTTGGAACCGAGCGACTTGGACAGGATGTCGCGGATCCCGGCGGCCTCGACGACCGCCCGGACGGAGCCGCCGGCGATGACACCGGTTCCCTGCGAAGCGGGCTTGAGCAGGACGGTGCTCGCGCCGAACTCCTGGCGCACCTCGTGCGGGATGGTAGTGCCAACCAGCGGCACACGGATCAGCTTCTTCTTGGCATCCTCGACGCCCTTGCGGATCGACTCGGGCACCTCGCCTGCCTTGCCCAGGCCGACGCCGACATGGCCGGCGCCGTCCCCCACCACGACGATCGCGCTGAAGCTGAAGCGCCGGCCGCCCTTGACGACCTTGGCAACTCGGTTGATCTGGACGACGCGTTCCTCGAGCGTCAGCTTGGCGGGATCGATCCTGGCCAACGGGTGCTCCTTGTCTTGCTAGAAGTCGAGACCGGCCTCGCGGGCGGCCTCGGCCAATGCCCGGATGCGACCGTGGTAGCGATTGCCGGCGCGGTCGAAGACGACCTTGCTGACGCCGGCGGCGCGGGCACGCTCGGCGACCAGCCGCCCGACCGCGCGGGCATGATCGGATTTGTTGCCCGACGTGCCACGCAGGCTCTGCTCGAGCGAGGAGGCGTGGGCCAGCGTGTGGCCTCGGCTGTCGTCGATGACCTGCGCATGAATCTGGTTGAGGCTGCGCGAGACGGCCAGCCGCGGTCGGTCGGTAGTGCCCGACAGCCGCTGCCGAATGCGCTCCTGGCGCTTGCTGCGCGCGGCCGACCGGTTGATCGTGCTCACTTCTTGCCCCCGATCTTGCCCGCCTTGCCGGCCTTGCGGCGGATCACCTCGCCCGCGTAGCGCACGCCCTTGCCCTTGTAGGGCTCGGGCTTGCGCGTGCTGCGGACGCGCGCGGCGACATGGCCAACGAGCTCCTTGTCGATGCCGACAACGGCCAGTCGGACGGGGTTCTCGACTTCGAACGCGATGCCCTCGGGGGGCTCGATCTCGACCGGATGGCTGTAGCCGAGGTTGAGCTGTAACTTCTTGCCGACCAGCTGAGCGCGGTAGCCGACGCCGGTGATCTCGAGGCTCTTGCGGTAGCCCTCGGTCACGCCGGTGACCATGTTGGCCAGCAGCGTGCGGGTCAGGCCGTGCAGCTCGCGCGATCGCTTGTCGTCCGAAGGGCGCTCGACGCGCAGCGTGCCGTCCTCCTGGACGACGCGCAGCTCGGGTGAGATCTCGCGCTCCAGCTGGCCCCGGGGCCCCTTGACCGCGACGCGGCTGCCGTCGAGGCTGACCTCGACGCCGCTGGGGATGGTGATGGGCATGCGCCCGATTCGTGACATCGCGGCTACCAGACGTAGGCGAGCACTTCGCCGCCCAGCTGCGAGCGCCGAGCCTGAGCACCGGTCATGATGCCCTGGCTGGTGCTGACGATGACCACGCCGAGGCCACCGAGGACGCGCGGGATCTCGGTCTTGGCGGCGTAGACGCGCAGGCCCGGCTTGGAGACCCGCTTCAGTCCGCTGACCACGGGTACCTTGCCGACGTACTTGAGCCGAACGACCAGTTCGCCGTGGGTGCCGTTGCGCTGCTCCTCGAAGTCTTCGATGAAGCCCTCTTCCTTGAGGATGCGGGCGATCGCCACCTTGGTCTTGGACGTGGGCAGGCGCACCTCCGAATGGCGCGCGCGGCTGCCATTGCGGATGCGGGTGAGCATGTCTGCGATGGGGTCGGAAACGTTCATCTGTCTCTACCAGCTCGACTTCGTCACGCCGGGCAGCTCGCCCAGCAGGGCGCGCTCGCGGAAGCAGATGCGGCACAGGGCGAACCGGCGCATGTATGCGCGCGGCCGGCCGCACACCGTGCAGCGGTAATACTCGCGCACGTCGAAACGCTGCTTTCGCTTTGCCTTGGCTATGAGTGACTTCTTGGCCATGAGCTGTTCTCGATCTCTCCTTCGGTCAGTTGGCGAACGGCATGCCCAGCAGCTGGAGCAGGCGCTTCGACTCCTCGTCGTTCTCGGCGGTGGTGACGATGCTGATCTCCAGTCCGCGCAGGCGGTCGATCTTGTCGTAGTCGATCTCGGGGAAGGCGAGCTGCTCGCGCAGGCCGAGGGAATAGTTGCCGCGCCCGTCGAACGAACGGCTCGGCACGCCGCGGAAGTCGCGGATGCGGGGCAGGGCGAGGCGGGTCAGGCGTTCGAGGAAGTCCCACATCCGCTCGCCGCGGAGCGTGACCTTGGCGCCAATCGGGTTGCCCGTCCGTACCCGGAACTGGGCGATCGAGCGGCGCGCGCGGGTAACGACGGGCTTCTGGCCGGTGATGATGGCAAGGTCCGAGGTAGCCGCGTCAAGCGCCTTGGCGTTGGTCAGAGCCTCGCCGAGCCCGATATTGACCACGATCTTGGACAGTCGCGGAACCTGCATGACGTTGTCGTAACCGAACTCCTTCTGGAGGGCGGGCACGACCTCTTCCTGGTAGCGCTGGCGCAGACCATTGCTCACGACTTCTGGCCCTCCCGGGTCAGCCCTTCGCCGCAGTGGCTGCACACGCGGACGCTGCGGCCATCGGCCGCCTTGGTGTGGCGAATGCGGGTCGGCTTGGCGCAGCTCGGGCAGATGATCTGAACCTTGCTGACGTGGATCGGCTGGGCAATCTCGAGGATGCCTCCCTGCTGGATCCTCGGCTGGCGCTCGGTCCGGCCCTGCTTGGGGCGCGGCTTGGTGTGGCGCTTGGCGATGTTGATGCCCTCGACGACGACCGACAGGCCGGCCAGGGGGGCCTTGGTCCGCCAGTCGGGGCCGAAGCGACGCACCGCCCGGCGACCGGTCTGGGGGCTGCGCACGACCCGCTCGACGGTGCCCCGCTTGCCGGCGTCCCTGCCCTTGAGCACGACGATCTCGTCGCCGCGGTGAATGTCGGGCACGCGCGTGGGCCGCGAACGGCCTTCCTGGCGAGCCATCACAGCACCTCCGGGGCGAGCGAGATGATCTTCATGTAGTTGCGGTCGCGAAGCTCGCGGGCAACCGGCCCGAAGATGCGCGTACCACGCGGGTTGCCCTGGTTGTTGATCAGCACCGCGGCATTCTCGTCAAAGCGGATGTAGCTGCCGTCGGGCCGGCCAAGCTCCTTGTTCGTCCGCACGATCACCGCGCGCACGACATCCCCCTTCTTGACAGCCGCGTTGGGGATGGCCTGCTTGACGCTGGCGACGATGACGTCGCCGACGCCGGCAGTGGTCTTCTGTGAGCGACCCAGTACCCGAATGCACTGGATGACGCGGGCGCCGGTGTTGTCGGCAACCTTCACCCGGCTGTACTGCTGGATCACGCGCGCACCTCTGCCGGCTCATCTTCCCCCTGCTCGGCGGACGCGCCGTCCTGGCCGCGAGCGGCCGTCTCGTCATCGCGCACCCGGCCCGGGTGGGCAGCCGCGTGGATGACCTCGCTCGTCTCGTCCTCCTCGGCCACAACCGCCTCGCCCGCGCCTTCCCCTGCGCGCTGCAGGATCTGGGCCAGGCGCCAGCGCTTGGTGGCAGACATCGGCCGTGACTCGACGATGAGGACGGTATCGCCGATGCGGGCCTCGTTGTTCTCGTCATGCGCCTTGAAGCGGGTGGTCAGGCGGATGACGCGCTTGTAGATCGGGTGGCGCGACAGGCGCTCGACGCTGACGACGATCGTCTTGTCCATCTTGTCCGAGACGACGCGGCCGGTCTTGGTCTTGCGCTGCGTGCGCGGCAGCTGGGTGGTCATTCAGTTGCTCCTCTGGCGCGGCGCGTGCGCCTGGCCGGCTCGGCAGTGGCCGTGGCGGCCTTGTCCGCCTGCTTGTCCTCGTCCCCGCCATCGGGCGAATCGGCGCCACGACGACGCAGCCCGACCCGCCGGCCCCCGCCGCGCTCGGCCTTGGCCGGCCGCGTGCTGGGCACCGGGCCGGCACCGGTGTGCTCGCGCTCGGTGACGACGGTCAGGATGCGGGCGATCGTGCGCCGCGTCTGGGTCAGCTGGCTGTAGTCGTTCAGCTGGCGGGTGGCCAGCTGGAAGCGCAGGTCGTAGAGGTGGCGGCGCTGCTTGACCAGCTCCTCGCCCAGCTCGGTGTCGGTCAGCTCGCGGACCTTATCGATTTCCATCGCCACCAACTCCTTCGCGGACCAGGAACTTGACGTCGACCGGCAGCTTGTGACTGGCGAGACGCATGGCCTCGGCCGCCTCTGCCTCCGGCACGCCGGCCATCTCGAACAGGATCCGGCCCGGCTTGACGACCGCGACCCAGTGATCGGGCGCGCCCTTGCCCGAGCCCATCCGGACCTCGGCCGGCTTCTTGGTCACGGGCTTGTCGGGGAAGATGCGGATCCAGATCTTGCCGCCGCGCTTCACGTAGCGGGTCATCGCGCGGCGCGCCGCCTCGATCTGGCGGGCCGTGATCCAGGCCGGCTCGGAGGTCATCAGCGCGTAGTCGCCGAAGGCGATCGTGTTGCCGCCCTTGGCCAGGCCGGACATGCGGCCGCGCATCACGCGGCGATGCTTGACGCGTCGGGGCATCAACATCAGGCAGCACCCCCCGTCGCCGCCGCGGCGGCCTCCGGCGGCGCATGCCGCTCGGGCAGCACGTCACCGCGGTAGATCCACACCTTGACGCCGATGCGGCCGTAGGTGGTGTGGGCATGGACCTGCCCGTAGCTGATGTCGGCGCGCAGCGTGTTCAGCGGGATGCGACCTTCCTTCTCCCACTCGCGGCGAGCCATCTCGGAGCCGCCGAGGCGCCCCGAAACCTGCACCCGGACACCCTTGGCGCCTGCTTTCATCGTTCGCTGCACGGCCTGCTTCATCGCCTTGCGGAAGGCGATCCGGCGGCTCAGCTGCTGGGCAATGTTGGTCGCCACCAGCACCGCGTCGAGCTCGGGCTGGCGGATCTCCTTGATCTCGAGCTTGACCTTGCGGCTGGTCAGGCGGCCGATCTGCTGGCGCAGGGCCTCGACGTTGGCGCCGCCCTTGCCGATGACGATCCCCGGCTTGGCCGTGTGGACGGTCACGGTGACGTGGTTGATGCCGCGCTCGACCTCGACCTGGCTGACGCTGGCGTTGGCCAGGCGCCGGGCGACCAGCTGGCGGATTGCGATGTCTTCCTTGAGCAGGTCGGTGTAGCCCTTGCCCGCATACCACTTGGCATTCCAGGTCCGGGCGACGCCGAGCCGGAAGCCGTACGGATGAACCTTGCGTCCCATGTCAGGCGTTCCTGTTCTCGACGACCACCGTCACGTGGGTCATCGGCTTGTGGATCGGGAAGGCGCGCCCCTGGGCACGCGGGCGGTATCGCTTCATCGTCGGTCCTTCGTTGGCCGTCGCCTCGACGACGACCAGGTCATCGGGCGACAGGTTGTGGTTGTTCTCGGCGTTGCTGGCCGCGCTCTTGAGCACCTTGGCCACGTCGCGAGCCGCGCCCTGGGGCATGAACTGGAGCGCCGCCGATGCCTGCGCAACGGGCAGCCCGACGATGGCCTGGGTGACCAGACGCGTCTTGCGCGTCGAGCGGCGGATGTACTTGGCGGTGGCGGATACGCGCATCTTTCGACCTACTTCAGCGCCGACGAGCGCTCGGTGTGCTTGCCGTGCCCGCGGAAGTTGCGGGTCGGGCTGAACTCGCCCAGCCGATGGCCGACCATGTTCTCGGTCACGTACACGGGGATGTGCTTCTTGCCGTTATAGACGGCGATGGTGTGGCCGACGAAGTCGGGGAAGATGACGCTCGCCCGTGACCAGGTCTTGAGCACCTTCTTCTCGTTCTTGCGATTCATCTGCTGTACCCGCGACAGCAGCCGAGCCTCCACGTAGGGGCCCTTCTTCAGAGATCGGGACATCTGATCAGACTCCTCCGGGATCAGCTCTTGCGGTGCCGTGAACGGACGATCAGCCGTCCGGTCAGCTTGTTGCGGCGCGTTCGATGGCCCATAGCGGGCTGGCCCCACGGGGTCTTGGGTGGCATTCCGGTGGGCGACTTGCCCTCGCCGCCGCCGTGCGGATGGTCGCGCGGCGTCATCGCCACGCCACGCGTCTGCGGGCGGCGACCCAGATGCCGAACGCGGCCGGCCTTGCCGTGGCTCTGGTTCTCGTGGTCAAGGTTGCCCACCTGGCCGATCGTGGCCATGCAGCGCATGTCGACCCGGCGGACCTCGCCGGACGGAAGGCGCACCTGGGCGTACTGGCCCTCCTTGGCCAGAAGCTGGGCCGACGTGCCGGCCGAGCGCACGATCTGCGCGCCGCGGCCGGGAACCAGCTCGACGTTGTGAATGGTGGTGCCCAGGGGGATGTTGCGCAACGGCAGGGCATTGCCGACGCGCGCCTCGGCGTCAGGACCGGCAACCACCTCGGCGCCCACCTCGAGGCCGTTGGGCACCAGCATGTACCGCTTCTCGCCGTCGCGGTAGTGGAGAAGCCCGATACGAGCCGACCGGTTGGGGTCGTACTCGACCGTGGCCAGGCGTGCGGGCACGCCCCACTTGTCGCGCTTGAAATCGATGCGGCGGTAGGCGCGCTTGGCACCGCCGCCACGGTGGCGGACCGTCTGACGGCCCTGGCCGTTGCGACCGCTGATGCGCTTCTTTGGCTCGAGCAGCGGCTTGTACGGCTGGTCGGTGGTGATCTCCTCGAAGCTCGGCCCGACGACGAAGCGGCGGCCGGGCGAGGTTGGCTTGTAGCGGCGCAGAGGCATCTTCCTAGACCCCCTCGAAGAACTCGATGCTCTGGCCTTCGGCCAGGGTGACAACGGCCTTCTTCCAGGGCGAGGTCCAGCCGATGATCCGGCCCCGACCGCGCCCGCGCACCTTCTGCTTGGCCTTGGTGGTCAGCACGTTGACATCGACCACCTCGACCTTGAAGAGCTCCTGGACGGCCTGCTTGATCTGCAGCTTGTTGGCGTCAACGTGGACGCGGAAGGTGTACTTGCCGCGGTGCGTGTGGTCCATCGACTTCTCGCTGACGATGGGCCGCAGGATCACCTCGGCCGCATTCAGGGTCATGCGTACACCTCCGCCATCCTGTCCAGCGACGGCTGCAGGATGAGCAGTGCGTCGGCGTCGAGGACGTCAACCACGTTGAGTGAGTCTGCCCGCAGGACGGACACCTTGGGCAGGTTGCGCGCCGAGCGAAGCAGCTTCTCATCGCCGTCCGGGGCGATGACCGTGACCTTGCCCGACAGCTCGAGCGCCGACAGGTAGCCGACCAGCTCGCGCGTCTTGATCTCGCCCATCTCGAGCGCATCGACGACCTTGACAGCGCCATCGCCGAACTTGGCCGTCAGCGCACCCTGCAGGGCGAGCCGCTTCATGCGCTTGGGCACCTTCTGCTCGTAGCTGCGGGGGTGCGGTCCGAAGACCACCCCGCCGCCGGCGTAGTGCGGTGCGGTGCGCGAGCCCTGCCGGGCGCGACCGGTCCCCTTCTGGCGATACGGCTTGCGGCCGCCGCCGCGGACCTCGGCGCGGGTCTTGGTGTCGTGCGTGCCGGTGCGCCGAGCGGCCAGCTGGGCTGTCACGGCCTGATGGATCACGGCTTCGTTGACGGGTGCGGCGAAGAGCGCCTCGGGCAGCTCGACGGTGCCCAGGTCCTTGCCGTCCTTGGAGTAGAGCGTTGTGCTGGGCATTACTTGACCTTTCGAACCATGACCAGCGCATTGCGCGCGCCGGGCACGGCCCCCTTGACGAGCAGCAGGTTGCGCTCTGGGTCGGTGCGGACGATGGTCAGCTTCTTGATCGTCGTCCGATCATTGCCCATCCGACCGGCCATGCCGGTGCCCTTGAAGACCTTGCCCGGATAGGTGCCGGCACCGATCGAGCCGGGCTGCCGATGCGAATCGGAGCCATGGGTCTCGGGTCCACGCCGGAACCCGTGCCGCTTGATCGTGCCGGCGAAACCCTTGCCCTTGCTGACGCCGGTGATGTCGACCACCTCGCCCTCGGCGAAGAGGCTGACGTCGAGCGTCTGGCCGACGGCGTATTCCGAGACGTCGTCGACTCGGAACTCGCGCGCGTCGGCGACCTGCGGCAGATCCTTCAGCTGGCCCAGGCGTGGCCTGGTCAGGCGGCGCGCCCGACCGGCCCCGAGCTGGACGGCGCTGTAGCCGTCGCGCTCTGGCGTGCGCAGGCTGGTCACGGTATTCGGTTCGACGGCCAGCACGGAAACCGGCACGAGCGTGCCGTCCTCCATGAAGACCTGGGTCATGCCGACCTTGCGGCCGATCAATCCGATGCTCATCTGCCTACATCTTGATTTCGATGTCGACGCCGGCGGCGAGGCTGAGCCTCATCAGGGCGTCGACGGTCTTGGCTGACGGGTCGAGGATGTCGATCAACCGCTTGTGGGTGCGGATCTCGAACTGCTCGCGGCTGTCCTTGTCGATGAATGGCGAGCGGATCACGGTGAACTTCTCGATCCGCGTCGGCAGCGGCACCGGACCCACGACGTCAGCGCCGGTGCGCTGGGCCGTCTCCACGATCTGGAGGGCGGACTGATCCAGCAGCCGGTGGTCGTATGCCTTGAGGCGGATGCGGATGCGCTGCCGAGCCATCTGTCTGCGTCCCTTATTCCTTGATCTCGGTGATGGCGCCGGCACCGACGGTGTGGCCGCCCTCACGGATGGCGAAGCGCTGGCCGGTCTCGAGCGCGATCGGGGTGATCAGCTCG